>Ga0315545_1003601_pt1 | contig 13176 bp, 14 predicted proteins | sample SalMarSW160210MG_FD_203096 | JGI IMG/M metagenome (GOLD analysis project Ga0315545, IMG submission 203096) | Salt marsh sediment microbial communities from the Plum Island Ecosystem LTER, Massachusetts, United States - Salt Marsh Sediment SW1602-10 ... | reverse complement strand
TGAATTCACTTTGATACCTCCTTTATTTTATTTATTTTCCTTCAATCTTTGAATTTCGGGATCTAAACGAGCATACCATTGCGGGTTGCTTTCTGCTACCCGCTTGCCCAATTCTTCGTCTACTTCATAAACCGTCAATGTCCTTTCGATGAGATCTACTAACCCCAGCCCTGCGCTCCAGCAGGCGACGTGTTTACCGCACTTGCAAACTCCTTGACCGCCAGTGTCTCCACGACGTAAGTTATTGTTCCATTGCCTTATAGCTATAACTCCTTCTTTCCAATCATCTGGAAAACATGGCAACCACTCTCCTCTTTCTGTTATTTCTGGATAAAGCCCGACGCAAAGACCGTCTTCTTCGTTGTCTTTATAGTCATACTCATATACAAACTTTCCTTTCTGCATTACCTCATCTATTATCTTTCCCATATGAATTTCTCCTTTTTTAATGTCCTATTTTGATTTTAAATTATACCATATCTCTACAAAAAAGCAAGCCCAACAGAAAATCGCCCTTTTAGCGACTATTATACTGGCGTCTCTTAGAACCTCTTTAATGGGTTCTATTTAAGAATCCTGCCCTTAATTAATAATTAATATTTCAAAATAACCCGCCCCCGATGAGGGGGCGGACAAAATATTACTTGATCAAAATGGCTTTACTATTATATTTTATACTTGCTGTCCTTTCGGCTTCGTTAAAGAAACAACAGCCAAATAAACGGCTGATAATCCAACCAGGACATAAACTATTCTTGAAATGGCAGACATGGCGCCAAAAATCGCTGCAACCAAATCAAAATTAAATAAACCTACCAATCCCCAATTAAGACCCCCGACAATAACAAGTATTAAAGCTATAATTTTTAACGCTTTCATAGTAATTTTAATAATTCATTTAAAAAATATAATCGACCTTTTTATTTATTATACACCTAGCTATATCTTTTCGCCATTATACCTTTCAATTAAGAATCATTATTGAAAAATTTAAGACAGCCGCAAAGCTGACCCAAAGAATGTATGGCAAAAGCAAATAGGCCGCGGGACGTGAGATTTTATAAAAAGCGAATATCGTCCAAAGAATTGCCAACCATAGAACAATAATTTCAATAAAGGCCCAAAAAGGATTGTGCAAGCCGAAAAATATAATTGACCAAAGCGCATTCAAAACAAGCTGGCCACCGAATATGGTAAGTGCTCTCCTTACTTCTTTTTTTTCAAAGCCGTGGCGCCAAACCAAGAAAGCCGCAACGCCCATAAAGAAATAAAGTGTAGTCCACGCGGGACCAAAAATCCAATTTGGCGGATTGAAACTCGGCTTTTGAAGTGTGACATACCAAGTTGAGATTGATGAGACGGTAAAAATCGAGCCAATCACACCGGCGAGCTGCGAAACAACAATGGCAATAACTAACTTAAAAAAATTATTGAGCTTCATAAATTTATTTTATCACCTTTCAGGATTATAATACCACTTCATATTCGGGTCCTTCAGTTTTTTCTCGATGCCGATTAAACACTCATCGCACCCTTCCGGGCAGGTATCACATCCGTTTATACAAACCGCACAGGGGTTTTCTACTGCCGGACAAGGAGCAAAATCGCATTCGGGTGGAACTCTCCCCACATAAGAGCCGTCGGGACATTGTTTTGCCTCCATTATGTAGGCTACTTGTTCCTCGCCAGTTATCCCGTAGCCTTCGGAAATCGGATCCTGAAAAAGAAAAAAGTGGGGAGGATAGAAAGTGAAAACCACGAAGGCCAATAGTAGTATTATCAACGACAAAAGAGAAATAGCGTTAAACTTTCGGGAAAATTCTGGAAGCGTCATAATCTTATAACTCACTATCTGGCCAATAACTACTGCCAAGATGAAAATCGAAATATCAGCTGCCAAAAAGTTATAGCCCAGAATAGCGGTATAGGAATAAAAGAAAACAACTATCAATATAGGCATTAAATATATTCCCGAGGCCTTAGCGCATAAAAAGTTATTCGCCTTGCCCTTAAAAACCCGGCTCTCCAGCAGGGCCCAGATAAGAGCTGGGATTACGGCCAGCTTCAAGTGCTCCCAAGTGCTTTCATTAACTGCTGAAAACGCTCCGGCCAGCCAAAACCGATTCAGCAAATTAAAAGTAAAATGAAGCAAGCTTCCGGCCAGAGAAATAAAAACTATTCCCAATATCTCAAATTTCAAAATTTTTGAATTCATACTACTAATCACATTTCACAAACAAGACAAAAGTGTCTTATGTCTGAAATATGCTTTTGGATATTTTAACTATATCCAATTATAGCCAATCCGCTATATCCACTATAGCGGATTATAACGATTTTTAACTAAACCAACGATCGATGGTCTAAATCCACTCCCTCAAGGGCCGAAGTCGACCCTTCCGGCGGAGGCGGAATAATCTTTTTCTCACCTTTCCCAAAACCAAATGTGTAGGTAAAATTGCCACCTTCGTAACTCATTGATTTTGGAAGTAGAGCATCTTTCATTTTTTCATCATTCACCATCTTAGTATCCGCATCAAATAACGGTTTCAAATCAATGTAGAGTAGCCTCCTCATTCTCTCCGCTTGTTCACCGATCCATCCTCGTCTCTGGTTTTCATCTGAAGCAGCGCAAAAACCAATAAATTCAAGATATGTTCTTAATGTCGCTGGATAGTGACGGTGAACAACATTAGCTGCTATCTGTTCCCACATCCTTTTTTCAAACGGCGGACGATATCCTTCTTTGTATTCATATTCGTGCATCATTCCATACAGCAAATCTAAAATAGTATGATATGAATCAAGTGTATTTTCTATATGTGATAATTGTTCAAAAGCTTTATATAAGGCAGCAGCAATACCAGCATTTATGGTTGTGTCCGAATAAAAACTCACTTCTGGAACAGTTTTTTCTTTTTCTTTAATTTTTTGATTTAATTCCTCTTGGTAAGCAAGAAAGGTATAGCCATGTCCCAAAAAATTGGCTATGAGGTGCAAACCCCACCATTGTTCTTGCAAACTGCTATAACTTGTGTCTCCACCTTTTCTTTCAATATCACTAATCTCATGACAAATACTCCCGAAAGTCTCACTCAGATAAGAAAGTCCGTCATTGATATGACGAGGTGGCACCCCACCGGTTTTCAAATAAGTTTTTATTGAACGAGATAATGCTTCTATAAAAACACTCAACCCCACATTGCCCAGTTCTTTAGGCATTGAATGCCACAATGTTGGATAACCAAACAAATTGAAGTTGTTTAATATTACAGGGGCGTCAAAGATACTCTCGTAGATATTTAATGGAAGTGCCAACCCCTCCCTATTAAGATGCTTATAGAAAAATGACTCCTTGTCGTTGAACAAATTTCGCACGATGCTAGGAATACCGACCCCGGTTTCCCTTTGGTGAATGTTAAATTTTTCGATTATTCCAAAAATGTATTGCAGCGCATCTAATCTTTTTGTAGTAAGTACCTTCACAACCGAAGTATCGCTTAATATTACATCTAGGGTTGCACTGGCGTCTTGTCGAATATTCTCCTTTGGTGGATATTCTTTAATCGCCTTACAAATATCTTCAAGGTTGGGTAACAAAACTCCGAGCGCGGCATTCACATTATCATCTGAAGTTTTTGAAATCTCCCACACTAATGATTCATAAAACTTCCTCGCAGTATTTTTATTAAAAAGTCCTTTTGACTTAGTTGAGAAGTAAAGCAACGAAACAGGTGAAGCAATAAAAAATAAGTATGCCACAACTTCATAGGTTAACGGAATACTAAACGGGAAAGGTAGAAAAATAAGCCATTCCTGAGGAAGAATAACTCTTACAAGCACCAAAAATAAACCAATTCCGCCGAAAATCCAAATAAGGTTACTCTGCCAACCACTCCTAATTCGTAAGATAAGTTCCCACCGAGGCTTTCGGAGTTGATAAACAGCAAAGATTAAACCAAAAGCGGCTAAGGCCGCTCCCAGATCAAGATAAATTGGCGGATTAGTAAAGTTATAAATCATAATAATTTACTCCTCTAAATCTGCCGGGGTGCTTTTGGCACTTTCATTAATTTTGCTTTTTATATACTCATCTAAATTAAAAGAAACTCTGCCTTTCTGCAATAAAGTCTTTTTGGCGTCCCCAATTGGCATTCCGTGATCAATAATTGCAAAAGAAAGGTAAAATAAATCTCTCGTATCAATATAAATTATTTCCTTGAGCTGTTCCTGTTCATCTTTATTTGTGTAGGCGTTCGCTCTCTCATTTGGTTCTCGCTTTAAGTCATGGTTTAATATCAACCCCCCAACAGCATCTCGATGTTTACTTTTTAATAAGTGAGTTAATAACTGAGTGATATAGGTAAATGTTGGGCTTGAGTTTTGCGTTCCTTTTATCTCACAAAGTATAACCTGATTAGCGTCCTTAATTAAAATATCTTCACGAAAATCATTTTTTCTCGTCGCATCCATATCCTCAACATCAAGTTTCCAAATCTCTGATAAAACCTTAATAACAGCATTTTTAAGATCGTCACCAGAAGTGTGAAGAATTGCACGCAGAAAAGAATACTTTTCTTTTGTTTCTTTTTTGGCCTTCTCTAATTCGTCTACCTTCTTTTTTGCAGCTTCTATAGTTTGATCAATCTGCTGGTCAAAATAAGACACTTCCTTAGGATAATATTTGTCGCCGTCAACCCAATCAGCTTCATATATTTCGGGGATTAATTTTTTATATATTTTTGAAAAAGATACCAAAAGCTTCTTTATAACTTCCGTATATTCTTTAAGCGCTGGGAGTATCACAAAAGACGGAACATCCTCATTATAATATGACGGCTTCGCATTATAATATGCGCCCACCGCCTGATCATTCAAATTTTGGTAAATATCGAATATGTGCCAACTACCCTCGTCATAAGAACCCTCGCGTTTTTCAACCTCAATATATTGTACGGGAGGTATAACAACCAAAGATTTACTTTCTCTAAAAACCTGCCTAAAGGGCCTATCTTCATCACTTAACACAAACTCTATGGTGGCATCGCGACCACTTGCTTGTTTCAAAGCAATATGCACTATGCCAAGAGGCGTTAATGACGAAAAATTATTTTCTTCTAAAAAAATCGTAGTTATCCCTTTATGTTTCCAATATTTCCAAAAATTTAGAAAATCCTCTTTTGAAATAGATTTTGCTTTGTTTTTTAATGAATTTTCTAAAGAGGGATTTTTTGTTAGTTTAATAAAAATAGCCTTATACTCGTATATGGCAAGAGGTGAATAAAAATCTGCACTCTCAATATTTTCTCCCTGAGAATTAACCAAAGTATGGGCATCGCTTATATACCCCAAATCAACATCAACACCGAGTTGAGAAACCTTCTCTTGTTCGTTATAGCTAAAATTTACTAATAATATTTTAGATTTCGTCATATCTTCCTAAAATTCAAAATATATTGGTGATGATGATTCATTTTGTAGGCAAATGGATAACCAAAAGGATATAAAGGTTTACTATCTTGGACAAGAGCAACCGCTCCCTCAAAACTAAATCCAACATCCTGCATAAGCCGAATTACATCGCCGCTTGCATTTGTCTCTTTTTTGTTGACCGTAAAATCACTAATAATTATTGAGGTATATTTTTTATCTCTCAATTTTTTATGAACTTCTGTCATCACTCTTTTTAGGAGCGCAAGAAAATCTTCGTATTTCACTTGATTGCCTAAATCTCGCTTGTCGTCTGAGTAGTATTCCACCCCAATTCTTGCTCCATTCCTCACATTCTTATCTTTCTCATCTCTTAATCCGCATCCATCGTGTCTCAAAATATTATGATATGGCGGCGAAGTGACGCAATAATCTATCTTGCCCTTTATTTGAGAGATTTTTTTAAGCGAATCTCCACAAACAACCTGTTGATTTTTCTTTAGTTTTAACTCCTGCAATCGCTTCCTGCTCATCTGGCAATACCTTTTATTCAAATCTATTCCTATGCCCTTTCTGTTTTCTCTTGCCGCGGCGACAAGAGTCGTTCCGGAACCACAAAACGGATCCAGCACGGCCATATTCTTTTTAGTAAAATACTTAATTAATTTTCTTATGTCGTTAATTAAAAATGGCGCAGGATGCTGAAAAGCAAATTTATCATCAGCGCATTTTTCGCTTATCCAAACACTTTTAGTCAATAACAACCATTCTCTCCCCGTTAAATCGTTAAGAGCATTACGCTTATCATATTTTGGTTTTTTCTGCGGTTTCTTTTTGACCATAGATTATTTCAATTTCTTCAAATCGTCTTGGCTAATCTTTTTATCTTTTTTATGCAAATTATAGAAATCTTTAAGCGCGTCGTAGTGAGTTGTCTGCCACTTATACTTATTATATCCTTCCTCAAACATCGGTTCATTCATTTTTCTTTCAAACATTTTCTGTCTTTCCTCTGGAATAACAATAAATCTTTTCACCTCATATTCTTCTGGAATATGCGAAGCTCTCTCAATCGCGGATGTTATGCTGGTACTATTCTCAACTTCAAAAATATACTTAATTGATGATTTGTCATACCAAACAACATCTATTAAGGATATCCGTTTTAATTCTTCATCAGAAAAATCCGGCAAGCAAAGATTTAATTCGGTGCAAAATTTTGATAACTTTTCGTTTCTAAAGGTATCACCCTGTTCCTTACTACCGATCCAAACCTTGTAGCCAGCTTTTTTGCCCATCTCTGACAAGTAATAAATCATCTCGCTATGTTCGCTATCTCTATAATTAACATCTGGCTTATACCTCCACCTACCGTCGCCAGTAGTCACTGCATATTCCTTCAATACTTCTATAACACTTTTAGTGTCCGGGGTAAGCCCATTTGGAAAATTGATAAATAACTTTTGCAGGATTTCATCGAAAGTAACCTTGATATTCCCTCGCAACATATCTAATACGACTTTTTCTACTCGATCAGATAGCGGGACCTGCTTAAAAAGCATATCTTCTGGATTTTTCAACCACCATTTAGGGCCTAATTTCCCACTTTTACTTTCAATTAAAACGAACTCCTTGCTGGTGTTTTCTTTTAAGATGTTAACAATATCTTCATGGCTACCTTCAAAAAACCTTCCAGTTGAAAACAATTCTGTATATATTCCATTCAAGATAAAAGTCATTTCGGTGGGCTCGCCCCTTAGAGCAATAATGTCTTTAGCGGCTTTAACTACAATCCTCTCATATTCAGCTTTGTCCATTTTTTGATGTTCCAATTCGCCAGCTTTTTCTGGCTTCCTAAACCGCAAATAATAATCACTAATTGCACTACCGTAGGGCATGGCCACACCGGCCTCAGAAGCTCGTTTATTTGGCTGATATAGAATTTTTTCAAAGATAAATCCAGAATATGCACCTGCTTTAATTACTGAATTCCAAACATTAATTTCACGATTATGAAAAGTTAAAGTTAAATAGCGTCCGGGCTTTAATACTTTATAAATTTCCCTTAACGCTTTAGTAAGAAGATTATGATATCTCTCAAAATCTTTTTTGTGTTCAATCGTTATTTCGTCTTGATATGGAATTTCAAATCTTGAGTCGTTGTGCTTCAACCAAATTGCCCAAAGGCTACTTAAACTAAAATACTGGATAAGTCCCCCGTAAGGAGGATCGGTTAAAACATAATCAATGCTATTCTCTGAGATTTCCTTAGATAAATCTAAGGCATCAATGGTTAGAATGAGTAAATTTTTGTCTTTGTTTTTATCTGATAATTCTTTAAAATTCTTTGCCAGTTTTACTTTGCCGGCAAGTAGTTTATCAGATGACTTCTTTGCCTTTATAACTCCCTGTCTATCTTCAACTGCTCTTTGAAATAGTACAACTGGATTCTGTTCCATATGCCTTTTAGGCAGGATAAACGCGGGCCTACCCCAACTTCCAGAATCCGGGCGTTTACTTTTTGGCCGTCTCGCGGATACCATAATAGAAGCCAAATGTATCATTGAAATAAAAGCGAATTTTAGAAACTCTTTTATCTCTTCGTCTTCGACAGATTCAATTTCTTTATACAGAAACGATGACAAATAAAGTGTTCTGGGAGTCCATAGTTTATAATAATAATTACCAATACCCTTACGAACTGATCTAAAGAAATCTGTTTTTGGAAATTCATCTTGGGGATACCAATAAGGAATTTTTAACTTTTCTGATTTTTTAATCATTTCGATGTCAAAATCGTCTGGCTCCTTACCCTGATTACCTTTTTCACAGACACATTCATATCTCACCACAATTGGAGCTTCGCCATCCCAGTGGATACTTGTGACTCTGGCGTTTTTCTTACACTTTGCGCATTTAGTAACAAATAATCCCAATTCTTTTTCTTTTTGTGCGAGCTTTGTCAGTATTTCATTATAATACTTCCCAAACTTAGAATAATTAAGGGGCTTAGCAGTAATTCCTATCATGAAAGTAGAAATCGGATTTAAATCTATAGCAACGGCTTTTCTGTTAATTTGCACGGCCTCTAGCGGGGCAATACCGCTCCCTGCAAAAGCATCAAGAACTATCTCGTTTTTCTCTGTATAGGTTTCAATGTATTTTCTGAAAATATTGTGTGGTTTTTTACCCCAATACTTCAGAGACTTATACATCATCGGACGAGTAGTCTCTACAAGAGCATAATTAATATGCTTCTTTCCCTGAAACGGATCTGTTATTTTTATTTTATTTTCTTTGTTTGACATATTTAGTTATGTAAAATAAATTCGTTTTGCAATTTCAAAAGCGACAGCGATTTTAATAATTTTTGCTTCTTTAATCCCTTTTATCTTCATGAACTCATCTAAACGCTTTCCGGCCAAACCCTTTAGAGTCTTGTATTCCTTTAACAAATCTTCCGCCATCTCTATAGCAGACTTTCCCTTCAACCCATGGCCAATCAAAATTGCCAAAAGTTCTTTGTCAGATAAAGATTCCGGCCCATATTTTAATAATTTTTCTCTAGGCCTTTGGTCTTCTGGAAGATCTTTTATTTTCATACTTGTTATTATTAAAATTACTCGTCCTTTTTAAAAACTCGTCTAAATCAGATTGCATAACTCTCCACCAGCCGACCTTTGAGGCCTTAAGCCGGCCAGCCTCAATGTAGCGAAGTACGGAACGTTCGCTCACTCTCAAATAGTTAGCAACTTCTCTGATAGTTAAAAGTTTGTCTCTCATAGATTTAATTATAAACTTATTAAAAATTATTGTCAAAAGTGACAATATCTGTCAGAATAGAAGTATAAATGAAAATTACTATGAGTCTACCAAAAACAATTTTAGATATTATTAAAGTCATCCACGACAAGTTAGAAATAGCTCCAGAAAAAGACAAAATAATTGCTATCTCTTTATGGGATTTCAAGGACGAAAATGGAGACACTATTCCTAAAATGGACTTGAAAAACGGCCTAAGGAAATTAGCAGAGGATGAGAAACTTTTTCAATTAAGAGATGCTTGGTGTCTTGATAAATTAGGACGGACTTCTGGTGAAAAAATAGAGCTTGAAATCAATCGGGAAGCATTTTCAAAAATAAGTAAATTAACAAAAAAAGGTGTTAAAAAGAAAATCAAACATATCGCCTTAGACCCAAAATCTTATTCTTTAATAATCAACCATCAAGATTATGTGCCGTTTAGATCAAAAAGACACAAGCAGGATTTAGAAGCAGAAACAAAACAGTTCAAAATCTTATATCACCTCTGGGAATTTAGAAAAGAAATAAAAAATGGGAAAGTAAGCCAGAAAATAGATTCTGATTTTGCATCTCTTTCCAATATCGCAAAAGGAGCTGAATGCACCGAAGAGGCAGCCAGACAACATATAAAAAGGCTTAGGCAAAGATTTAAGAAAGAAAATCTTCCCATAGACATTGAATCAAGCGGAACTGGCTTATATCAGTTGGTGATAGAGTTAGAATAATCTCAATAAGTCCATTTCTGGACTATTTCTTGGTCGCCTTATTATAAGGTGGCTTTTTTATTTACGCATATTCTCATTCCTCTATTGGTCATACGCCTCAAAATGACCAAATTTAGTTACTGATTCGGCTGTTAAAATTAAATAAAAAGTAAATAAATTCATCAATTATTATGGATCAAAATGAATTTTCAACATTTGATTTGGGGCTGGCAACGGTACTGGTGACGTTGAATTACGAGCTGCTCGAATTGGACAGGTCTACGCCTAAAAAAGTGAGGTTTGTTTTTAAGCGAGAGAAAAACATTGAGGGAGTAATGACTGATTACTTTAATGACAAAATAAAACTCCCGGCCCAAACCCTATTCAATAACCAGAAAAATCTTAAAAACTACATCTACACGGGTGCGTAGTTTTTTTTATTTCTATGATATCCAAAGAGTCGCTGGAAAAATTCAAGAAATTGTATAAAGCACGGTTCAAAGAGGAATTGAGTGATGAGGAAACGTTGCGAAAAGCGACTCGGCTTTTGAATCTTTATCGAGCGGTTTATATTCCCTGTGATAAAAAAGAACTATGTCAAACGAAGAAAAAATCATAATTAGAGACTTGAGGCGTAAAGAGAAATTTTTTATTGATGATGAATACCTGAACGGCTATGCCAAAAAATGCGGAGTTACTGCCACAGCGGTTTATGCTTCTCTCTGTCGACACGTAGACAAAAAGCAAAAATGCTACCCCTCTACTAGAAAAATAGCGGAAGAACACAATATCTCCATCAGAAGCGTTTATAGAGCATTAGATATTTTGGAACAATACCAAATCATAAGAAGAAAACGATTGGGAAAACAGCTAACCAACAGATACTATTTATTAGACAGAACCGAATGGAGTGATGTGCCAAAAACAACACATCACACCTGCCAAAAACAACATATCACGGATGACAAAAACGACACATCCATAGTAAGGAAACACAATAGTAAGTTAACACAAAAGAAAGGAGGTCTTTCTTTCAAAGAATTGGCTGACGCTTATAAGAAAGGAGAAAGAAAATATAAGCCCTTCTTTTGGGGAGACGAAATGAGATGGTCTCAAAACAAGTGGTGGGTTATTAAAAACAGCGAGTGGCTTAAATTTGACGGAAATGAATCGGAAATAGAGTGGAGATAACCTGTCCTTTAAAACGCCTTGTATGAGTTGTATGAGCCCGTATGACGATTTTCAAGCCAGAAGTATAGAATTATACCCCCGGCTCATAAAGGACCAAAAGTTCGGACACTTCGGACAACCCCCCATATGGGCACAAAACCCCCAACACCCCCAACACAAGCGAAGTAGGAGAAATAAAGCAAACATCCAACACTTCCAACACAAGCGAGGGGGACAAAAAAATGAAACAAACCCCTAACACCCCTAACACGAGCCAAACATAAGAAATAAAGCAAACATCCAACACTTCCAACACGAGCGAAGCAAGGAAATGAAGCAAACCTCCAACACCTCCAACAACCCCCCATACCCCTCAAATCAACCTCTGACACCTCTTACAACCCCCCCTTAAGACCTAAAGTTGTCCACTTGACTTCTTTTTCTGGGTAGCCCATTTTTGTAGTAAGCTGACGCTCCAGCCCTGAAAATGGCTCAGGTGGAGCGTCACCCGAGCCATTTTCAGTAGCATGAACCAGCAACCAAACCAAGAGAAAATTAAATACTTCCTTTATGCCCGCAAATCTTCGGAAGCGGAAGACCGCCAGGTTGCTTCTATTGATTCTCAAATAAACGAACTGACCAAAATTGCCCAGAGGGACAACTTAGAAGTCATAAACACGCTTTCTGAATCCCAGTCTGCCAAGGCGCCAGGACGTCCTCTTTTTAACGATATGATTGAGAAAATCCAGAAAGCAAAAGCGCAAGGAATTATTTGCTGGAAGCTGGATAGATTGGCTCGAAATCCTGTTGATGGCGGCCAGATTAACTGGATGCTTCAGCAAGGGATTATAAAACACATCCAAACCTTTGAAAGAAGCTACTATCCCACTGACAATGTCTTAATGATGAGCGTAGAATTCGGCATGGCCAATCAATTCATCAGAGACTTAAGTCAGAACACTAAAAGAGGATTGCGTGCCAAAGCTGAAAGAGGTTGGTATCCGACGTTCGCCACTCTCGGTTATATGCACAATCCTCAAAAAAGAAAGGGCGAAAAAGAAATTATTAAAGATCCAGAAAGATTTGATTTGGTTAAAAAGATGTTTAGCTTGATGCTGACTGGGAACTACTTCCCGCCAAAGATATTGGAAATAGCTACTGAAAAATGGGGATTAAGAAACAGGTTTGGCAGAAATGTTGCCCGAAGCACTATCTACCGAATGTTTAGAGACCCTTTCTACTACGGAACGTTTGAATATCCCAAAGGAAGCGGTAATTGGCATCAAGGAAAACACGAACCAATGATAACCGAAGAAGAATTTGACCGCATCCAGACATTGCTCGGCGGAAACGATAAAATCCATCCCAGAGAACACACCTTCCCATTTAGAGGTTTAATCCGCTGTGGCGAATGCGGCTGCATGGTTACGGCAGAAGAAAAATGGAAGAAACAAAAAAATGGCAACGTCCACCACTATGTTTATTACCACTGCACCAAAAGAGTACATAACTGCACTCAAGGATGCACTGAACAAAAGGAATTAGAAGAACAGATTCTTGAAGTGGTAAACAGCATAGAAATTCCTCCCGAATTTCACGACTGGGCATTGGATGAACTTAAATTGGAAACAATAAACGAAAGCGGAGACAGAAACAAAATCTTAAGCAATCAACAAAAAGCCTATAATGACTGCTTGGCTGAAATAGACGGAGTCATTAGCATGAGAGCTAGAAAAGAATTGGACGTAGAGAGCTACCAAAGAAAAATAGCTTTTCTGACAAAAGAAAAAGCCCGGCTCAAAGAACTGCTTGATGACACTGACGACAGGGTAAACAAGCAAATAGCGAAATTGGAGCGAGGCTTTGCCCTTGCCCGAGACGCCAAAAAAGAGTTTGAAACCGGCATCCCAGAAAAGCAAAAACAAGTGCTTTCAAACTTAGGTTCGAACCTCCTTTTAAAGGACAAAATACTCACAATTTCAATAGAAAATCCCCTTATTCAGATAAAGGGGATGGTTCCCGAGGTCAGAGCCATTCATAACAAGGTTCGAACCTCCAAAAATGGCGA
>Ga0315545_1003600_pt1 | contig 13176 bp, 8 predicted proteins | sample SalMarSW160210MG_FD_203096 | JGI IMG/M metagenome (GOLD analysis project Ga0315545, IMG submission 203096) | Salt marsh sediment microbial communities from the Plum Island Ecosystem LTER, Massachusetts, United States - Salt Marsh Sediment SW1602-10 ... | reverse complement strand
GCCGACCGTGGCAACAGGGATGGCTACTTCGCAACCGACGACGACGCTGAAATATTCTATAACGAACTAACCTGGCTTTGTGTTAACCAGTGCGGCGCTTTTAATTCGCCCGTCTGGTTCAACGTCGGCCTTTACGATGTCTACGGAATCGAGGGCAGCAAGCACAATTACCGCTGGGACCCCGCCAAAGACGCTGCCGTCGAATGTCAAAATAGCTACGAATATCCGCAATCATCCGCCTGTTTCATACAGTCCGTCAAGGATTCGATGCAGGACATTATGCGCCTTGCTACCAGCGAAGCGATGCTCTTCAAGCATGGCTCTGGCACTGGAACAGACCTCTCAACGCTTCGAAGCAGCAAAGAGAAGCTCTCAGGTGGCGGCAAACCCTCCGGCCCTTTGAGCTTTATGAGGGTTTACGACCAGATTGCAGCGGTAATTAAATCAGGCGGCAAGACCCGCCGCGCTGCAAAAATGCAGTCGCTAAAAGTAACCCACCCCGATATCAAAGAGTTCATCACCTGCAAGGCCGAAGAGGAGAAAAAGGCCATCGCCCTTATCGAAGCCGGATACTCCGGCGAACATAACGCAGAGGCGTATAACAGCGTAATGTTCCAGAACTCAAACTTCTCCGTCCGCGTGACCGACGAGTTTATGGAGACCGCCGAAAAAGATGCCAAATGGGCAACATACGCCGTCACCTCCGGAGAGAAAATCGGCGAACACTCCGCTCGCGAGCTGATGCAGCTTGTCGCCGAAGGAACTCGGCTCTGTGGCGACCCTGGTGTGCAGTATGACAGCACCATTAATCGCTGGCACACCTGCCCCGGCTCAGGCCCCATCAACGCATCAAACCCCTGCAGCGAGTATATGTTCATCGATGATTCCGCCTGCAATCTCGCATCGCTCAATCTGATGAAATTCCTCAAGGAAGACGGAACATTCGACGTTTCGGCCTTCAAAAAAGCCATTCGTATATTTATCATCGCTCAGGAAATCCTCGTTGACAACGGCAGCTATCCCGACAAGCCAATCGCCGTCAACAGCCACCTGTTCCGTCCGCTGGGCCTTGGCTACGCAAATCTTGGCTCGCTGATTATGGCCCTGGCCATCCCCTATGACTCAGAACATGCCCGCGCACTGGCCGCCGCCGTTAGCGCTGTCCTCACGGGTACCGGCTACGCCGTTAGCGCCGAAATGGCTTCGATAAAGGGGGCGTTCGATGAATACCAGAAAAACTCCGAAGCGATGCTCAAGGTAATCAACCTGCATCGTCAGCACGCCTGCAACATACCCGAAGCGCAATGCCCCGACTATCTGCGTAACGCCGCAAAGGACGCCTGGGATGAGGCCTTCGACGCTGGCTCGAAAACCGGCTTTAGAAACGCACAGGCAACCGTCCTCGCCCCTACGGGCACAATCGGCTTTATGATGGATTGCGCCACCACCGGTATCGAGCCGGATATTGCCCTGGTCAAGTATAAGCTGCTCGCCGGCGGCGGAATGCTCAAATTAGTCAATAAAACCATCCCAATGGCACTCGAACGCCTCGGCTACAGCGCCGACGAGGTCAAAGCCATTACCGATTACATAGACGAGCACGAGACCATCGAAGGTGCCGAAAAACTCAACCCTGAGCATCTGCCGATTTTCGATTGTGCCTTCAAACCCCGCAACGGCAGGCGCTCCATTCATTATATGGCACATCTCAAAATGATGGCTGCCGTCCAGCCCTTCATTTCAGGCGCTATCAGCAAGACTATTAATATGCCAAAAGAGACCACCACTGAGGAAATCACCGCCGCATATACACAGGGCTGGAAGCTCGGCCTAAAAGCCGTCGCTATCTACCGCGATGGCTCAAAAATGTTCCAGCCCGTCTCTACCAAAAAGCACGGCGACACAAAGGCCAAAATCACTGCCGATGCCGCCGCTCCAGCCAGACCTTTCAGACGACGCCTCCCCGATACTCGCCACAGCATCACCCACAAATTCTCCGTAACAGGCCACGAGGGCTACCTCACCGTCGGCCTTTACGAAGACGGCCAGCCCGGCGAGCTTTTCATCACTATGGCCAAGGAAGGCTCCACCGTCGGCGGCTTGATGGACGTGATTGGGACGTGTACGTCGATGGCACTGCAGTATGGTGTGCCGCTGATTACGTTAGTGGATAAGTTCCGACACGCGAGGTTCGAGCCGGCGGGGATGACGTCGAACCGGGATATCCCGTTTGCCAAGAGCTTGATTGACTATATCTTCTGCTGGCTGGGCTGCCAGTTCATACCCGGCTACGCCGAGGCGAATACGCCGAACAGGGGGGCCGCCGGCGCGGGTGCGGAGAACAAGAATATTACAACCGCCCGGCAGGTCGTCGAGAAGACCCGAGACCTCGCCCAGCGTATTGCTCAGGCGAGAGCCGGGGCTGAGACGGCTGAAACCGCTTTTCGCAGCCCTGTTGCGGACGCTTCGGCTGGTAAGCCCACCCTACAGAAGGCGGGTAAAAAGGCCGGTGGCGATACTGAGGATGAGGATGCATTCGGCGAGATACGCACACAGCCGGCATTGCGGCTGAGCGACAGGTTCTCCAGCTTAACAGAGGACCAGGCGGGAACATTAGTCGCGGCAGGGGTGGCTGAACAGACCCAAGACCAGTCAGAGGCAGAGGCACAGCTTATGCAGCAGTTCAATTATCAGTTCGAGCATTTTCAGGACGATGCGCCGGCCTGCGATATCTGCGGGGCAATAACCGTCCGCAACGGGACCTGCTATAAGTGCTACAATTGCGGCAATAGTATGGGCTGCTCATAATTCGTTTCTCGTTCCTCGTGATTCGAAAACAACGGGTAGCGGAAGGGGATAGTAAAGACGCGGGTTGCGATACGCATGGCGATTAAAGGGAGGTTGGCGGGATATGGCTGAGATAGATTCGAGCGAGCAGAAACGGCCGGAGCAAATAGTCGAGATACCAATATCGATTTCAGCGTTCGGAGTGCTGAATATCCTGTTCGCAAGCTACTATCTGGTCCGCATGTCATTAGTATTACACGGTATAGTCAAGGGATATGAGGGCTGGGAGACACTCGAAACTCCCGAAATATTGGATATGCTTTTATCAGCTTTCGGTATTGTCTTTATGAGCTGGCTTTTTGTGCTGGGATTCGGGCTTATTATGATGAAAAGATGGGCGAGACGCGGAGCGGTTTTGTACGGCTGGATTCAGGTTGTATGTATGGTTATTGCACTTGGTTGTTTTGTTATTTCAGTGAAAATCGGCTGGACGTCAATGCCCAAGGATATACGGGCGTTTATTAATCTCAATAACGGCATAGCTGTAACTTACTGGATATATATGGTTTTGCTTCTGGTGCTTATGAAAACGAAAAAGGTGAAGAGGGCGTTTGGGGAATAGAATTCAGCGTACAGCGTATAGCGGATGGTTAAACCGGAGGATGCGTAGATGCGTTTCGGGCCGGCGTGTGCGGAACAGCAGATTATAAGTCGTGTTTTTTTTCTTGTATTTCGTTGGGTTCGTAAGATATAATACAATCTATAATTTAACCGGCTTCCTGTGGTCACTCGTGTGGGAAGCAGTGAAAAGGAGGAGAATATGAGCACGTCGACCAAATTCAGACCAGTTGTTCTAATGTTAGTAGTAGTGCTTATGCCTGCATCAGCCGGCACCTTTGCTGCTGAGTCATGCGTTCAGCCAGACAATGGCTCAGGCACAGTCACGTTACCGCCTGTAGGATGCGAGTATATTACGCCCGACGAACCTTTCAAGATAATCGACGGACTGCCCGTCGGGACTACTATCGAGATGGTCGGAATCCTGAAGGATTTTGTCTGTTGCGACGGTCCGTCATCCTGTTCGACCTGCTCGCTGAGTCTTTCTGCGGGCGAGTGTGAGACGAGCGGCGGCACACTGAGTGGTGATGGGCACTGCTTCGAGGCGATACTCGAATTGCACGTCACCGGCACTGGGGACTTAGCTGGTTACAATCGTATGTTGTTTGTGTCTGTTTTCGGTGAGATGCATACCGGGCCAAGAAATCCCGGGGACCCGGTCCAGAGTTTTGCCAACAGAATCTACAATCTATCCGGCGAGATGTTCGGCGACCCTGATTTCTGCGTTTTCCGTATCCGGGGCGGTTCATCCTTCGGCTATGGCCCAGATAATAACGGGCAGACTGTGCTGACAGAGCTGCCCTCAGGCGACTTCGCCGTTGACAGTTTCTTCGACATTACCTATCAGATTGACTTCGATGGCTGTCCCGGCAGTCCAATCGATGGCCTCTCCGGCACAACCACCGAAACAACACGCATGGAAATGGGCTTCGCGCAGTGTCAGCCGAAACCGGATGGCAGCGCTTGTGACCCGACGGCGTGCCTGGGTATTGGTCAGAAGTGCCAGCCCGTACACATCAACTATGACCCCAATACCGGGGAGACAATAGTGCTTGACTGTGCCTGTGGCGAGCCCAATGACTGCCATATAGATTTGGCCGGTTTTGCTCCGGCTAATAGCTGCCTCTTACCTGACAACGGCACAGGGACCGTCACGTTGCCGCCAATCGGCTGCGAATACGTTACCCCCAGCGAACCGTTTAAGATTATCGATGGTCTGCCCGTCGGGACTACCATTGAGATGGACGGAATCCTCAGGGATTTTGTCTGCTGCGACGGTCCGGCATCCTGTTCGTTGTGCTCATTGTCTCTTTCCGCGGCCGAGTGCGAGACAGCCGGCGGCACGCTCGGCGGCCATGGAGACTGTTTTGAATCAACTCTCGAACTGCACGTCACCGGAACCGGTGATTTAGAAGGTCTCGTTCGCACGTTGTGGGTGCCTGTTTTCGGCGAGATGCATACCGGCCCAAGAAATCCCGGCGACCCCGTCCAGACATTCGCCAACAGAATCTACCGTCTCTCCGGCGAGATCTTCGGCGACCCGGATTTCTGCGTCTTCCGTATCAGGGGCGGCTCATACTTCGATTATGGCCCCGATAACGATGGACAGACCATATTGACTCGACTGCCCACAGGCGACTTCGCCGTCGACAGCTTCTTCGACATCACCTATCAGATTGACTTTGAAGGATGTCCCGGCAGTCAACTCGATGGCCTCTCCGGCACAACCACAGAAACAACACAGATGGAAACGGGCAAGCCCATGCCTGCTTGTGAGGGTGATTGCCCGCCCGGTATGATATGCGACACAGTTTTGACGGCGATTTGTGCGGATAGGACAATCGATATCCGCTGCCTGGTGAGACAACTGAGTGCCGACCTCAACAGAGACGGCATAGTTGACTTAGTGGATTTTGCTGTTGTAGCTTCCCAGTGGTTGACACCAGGACCATAGCGGATGAGAGGAGTGTAAAATTTAAAACTTTAAGCTCAAAACCAAAGCTGATAACTTTGTGTTTTGGTTTAGCATTTATAACTTTTATCCGCCGGAGGCGGATTAAGTTTTAGACTTACCCATAGGTGGACATTTGCATTTTTAATTTTTTTCTTAAAAAAGCTGCAATAAACCGGTGGCGAGATGCATTTATATATATGGCAGGGTAGATTCTGCGCCTGCGGGCGGAGAATTCCTGTTTTTGCCATTAAAATCGGACAAAGGAGCGGGTTGGGATGCTGCTTTTGGGTGTGGGGCACGTGCCGGCCCGCTTCGCTTTCCTGCCACAAAGACACGAAGACACAAAGGTAATTCTTAGTGACTTAGTGGTGAAAAATTGGCCGTGAAGGGGCATGAAGGTTTTTAACCACGAATAAGCCCGCCTTTGGCGAGCCGCAGGCCTCTTGGCTCGTCTCGCTCAACGCGAGTCGAAGCGGGCCTTCGAGCCGAGGGGTCTCGCTTAATAGCGGGCACGGATTAAATGGATTTTTTTAGCCACCCGGCTGCCTACTGCTTGCCCCCGGCTAACAAATTGCTGGGGAAGGCGGGGCAGACAGGGTGAGGTTCCGGCGTAATATCGTAAGGCATCCTGCGGAGCCGACCCTTACGGGAGTGGTGAAAAATATGTTGCATAAAAAGCTTGTTTTCTGTCACCATTTAACAATATAATATCTCCTTAAGACTGGTAGAGAATCACACCTTTGCCCGTCAACATCGCCGTCCGGAAGACGCCTTTAGGGATTTAAATGAAGATTTTGATATTATCATCTAATTGGAAGAGTTGGCTATGTAGCCAAGCGTTTTATATGTGAAATGTCAGTAACCAATAAAAGGAGGACAGGTCCCATGGAAAGACACATCAGAAGAACTAAAGGTATGTTGGTGAATCCCCTGGCAGCAATGCTCGGGACGATTGTCGTTTGTCTCATCCTGCCTGCACAGGTCGCTATGGCCTACTATGGGGTTAGTGGGTGGGTCTTCGTGCGGGCAGACGAAGCAGGCGACGCGATTTCCCGTAGCCAGGGGGGACAGTCAACCGTTTCGTTGTCGGATGAAGCGGAAGCTTACGCACTCCCCGGCCAGAGTAGTTGGGCAAAATATTCTGCCAGCATTCTATCAGGCATAATGAAGGCATCCCTCTATGCACGCAACGGTTATGGGATGTCGGGACCAACTGGGCCCCGGTGGTGGGACGCCGAGGCAGGAAGTAGTGTCACAATGAAGGACGTACTGGATTTCAACTTTCCTGAAGGGTATTACGAAGAAGACGAGGTCGTAACCATCAGCGTGTCTATACATGGATTTCAGAATTCATTTGTTAACTATTCTTCAGAGATACAATACGAAGGACGAGTCGTGGGCCCATATGGCCAGGACTCCTTTTCCTTTAGTTCCGGTCACATCCACGGATATAAATCCTATAATGAAGATTTTGAGCTTACTGTGACAGTTGTGGAGGCGGGAACAACCATAACTGAGTCGTACCTCATTCCTTGCCAGGTACAGTTCTATTTAGGGCCGTTTTCAGCAGGCCTTCACTACATCATGCCTCCTACCTGGTCTTACGCCGATGCGGACTTCTATAACAGTATGCAGATTACCTCCGTGGAGGTGTCGGAGGATATAGGATGGAGCTCCGAGTCCGGTGTTTTCCTGACCGCTCCCGAACCGTATAAAGCAGACATAAACACAAATGGAGCAGTTGATTTTCCTGATTTTGCCATTTTAGCATCGGCCTGGAAAAGTGAACCGAACCAGCCGAACTGGAACCAGGCCTGTGATATTTATGACCCAAACGATGATATTATCAACTTGTCAGATTTGGCGGTTTTGTGCGAATACTGGCTGGTAGGTCACTGAAAATTAGCGGATGCTCGATGCAGGTTACAGGTTGCTGGATGCTCCAGCCGAAGGCGGGGGGATCTCACCACTCCCGTAAGTCCCGCAAGTCCCGAAGAGGGACACTGTGTGGGACACCCAATGGTGGGACGGCTAAGGCGGGATTAACACGGATTTACACGGGGGCCCTGTACCAGGTGCGGTACAGGGCTGATATTTTTTTTCTGATTGGGGTGCAATAAATTGGGGGTGAGGTGCAGCTATATATATATAGCTGGGGTGATTTTGCGCCTGCGGGCGGAGAATTCCTGTTTTTGCCATTAAAATCGACTAAAGGAGCGGGTTGGTATAGTGCTTTTTGGGTGTGGGGCACGTGCCGGCCCGCTTCGCTTTCCTGCCACAAAGATACAAGATTAAATAGTTTTGAGTTTTTAATGTTAGGTTTTGAGTTGCGGAAGACACAGGACGGAATAAAGAGTTTTAAGTGTTGAGTTTTTAGTTGAGGATAGAGGACAGATTTATAAAGCCACCAAGGGATGGTATTTTAATTTGACGCGGGGGAAAGAGGGATTTATAGTTAAACAAATAAAGGGAGAAATAAGGAAGATGTTCACAGATTTCATTCAATGGGATTGGAAGAGTAACAATTCTTAAAAAATACAGCATAGTCTGTCAGGTTCCAGGCGCTGAGCCCTACACAATATGCGCATACAGTGGCACAGATTTGTCCCAAGTTATTGGCATCAGCCAAGCCGATGATATGCCTGATGGATATCATGGGTGGTTTCAGACATGCGGCAATGGGTACGTAATGGTAAGCGGACAAACACAACCTGCCTATGCTGACTTCAGGCCCAATGACGCCAAAATTCGACTAAGCAAGGAAAAGTCGAAGAAATCACAGAACTGCCCCTCAGAACTGCCTTCTGGAGCGATGGATGAGAACTCCTTTGATTACCATAAGTACGAGAGGCTTTCTCAACTGCCGCCTCTGCTCATAGAGGTTGATCCTTATTGCGAGCTGCTTAGGGAAGCAAGGGATGTATTTGTCGACGGACACTTCTATGCTTGCGTTGCAATGTGCGGAATCTCGTTTGAGAGGTTTCAGCGGGACAAGGCGGAAGCGTATGGTGCTACGCGAAAACACAAAATGCCGCGAATCAGAAAAATACTACAAGAGAACAAGGTACTAAAGGTAGAAACGCTCGAACTGTGTAAGAAAATGGCGAAATTGCGGAATGACTACGCCCATGGACATGGCCTGAAACCCAAAGAGGATGCCCTAAAGGCGCTTCAATGGATGCACTCATTCATAGATAACGAAACCAATTTGATGCGGGATTACGTAATTGTAGATGGCGTACTAAGTCGAAAACGTACCGCAGGAGGGAATTAAATATGTCCGGACATATTTTCTCGTAACCGCTCTCAGAAAGACGGGCAAGCAAAAAAAACATACCCTCATTAAACATTAAGCGAACCTTGCGCAGGCACCCCCAGGTGAAACCTGGGGCTATATACAAACGCCCAAACGGCGGGCGTTCATTGTGTGACCCTGCCACAAGTAGCAGGGCTAAATATGTTAAGATGGGTAAAACTAAACAAACGTATTAAACAAATGTATTAAACATTTGTTCAGCAAAAGCGCGCAGGTCGAAAACCCTTAGAAGCCGACTTTTTAAAAAAATTTTCTACTCCTTATTCAATAAGCACTTAAGTGCATTTCGGTACATCTAAAAAACACGAATTTTCGACAAAAGCGCGCAAGTTCGCGCCATAGGGTAGAGGGACCTTGTGGTCTCTCCGGGGTATCTCGTGAAGCGAGGAGAAAAATGGATCCCCGATTGCGCGGGAATGACAAATTGGGTGCCGGATAACGTGGGTCCCCGCTTACAGCATGTGGGGATCTCCGCTACGCTACGAGAGGAGTAAATTATGAAGATGAATTTTACAATCGGTATACCGGAATGGCTGGACCGTATTTGCGCGTGGCCAGTGCTGTGGTACCGGAAGTGGCGGTATGGGTGCGCGTTTCGGCGAATCGAATTGGGGGCAGGAGAGTTTACAATAGTTGACCCGGAAGATTACAGACGATTCGGCGGATTCAACTGGTACGTCGGAGGGCATGGGACGAAATACTATGCGCTGAGGACGGTCAAAAACGGAGAAAATGAGATAACAACGGTCCGGCTGCACAGGGAGATTATGCAGCCGAAAGATGGGATGGTGGTGGACCATAGAAACGGGGACAGCTTGGATAATCGCAGGGAGAATATGCGGGAGGCGACGCAGGGACAGAATATGTATAACAGGAAGAAGAGGAGGAATTCAAAATCGCGATTCGTGGGCGTATGGCTCGACAAGAACAGGGGGCTGTGGGCGGCTCAAATCAAGGATAGCGGCAAAAAGCATTTTTTGGGCAGGTTCGAGAGTGAGGAGGAAGCGGCGCGGGCATACGATGCGGCGGCGAAGAAGTATCGCGGGGAGTTTGCGAGGTTGAACTTTCCGGAAGGACAGAACAGCAAGTTTTCGCGGAGCCAGCTTATTCGAGCCGTTCTTTTTTTACTCCTTGCCTCGTTATCCTGGTTTTCTGGCCTGGAGCCTTTTTCACTTCTATGGGCTTCGACTCCGTGACTTCCCCGAGCTCGAATACCGGCCCTGGAAGCTTTTTCACTTCTCCTTGGTGCAACCGAATTTTTTCGACCTCCGGCTCCGCCTCTTGCTCCTCTGCGGCAGATAAGCATGCCGGGTCAGCCTCCCGGTGAACACGTACATACATTTGGGCAACTCCCGTAATACCTCCAAACGTAGCGTAAATCTCAACTACCCTCACAGTAGTCATCTTGTCAGGATACACGGGTGTAGTATCTTCTGGTAAAGCATGGATGGCGTTCTCGAATGCCTCATCAAATGAGAAAGACTCGGAAGAACCAGTTGCTGTAGCGGCTCCGCAGCCTTCTTCCAGAGTTGCTTTTGCGATTAAATCGTCCCTAGCCAACTCGACTTTGTAGACACCTTGACGTTTCGGCCCCGGCCGGGCAATCGGCTCCAAATCACCTGCATAAGCAGGCAAGAGTATAACTGCCAGCCCTGCTAAAACCAGTAGGCCAACTACCACCATTGCTTTCGTTTTTTTCGTTTCCATTTTTTATTCCTTTCGAAGATTGTTGATACTTATAGCTTACTGACTTCGTAGGGATGTTCTACAAGTTTTGTAGAGACTCACAGACTCGTTCAACCTCATCTATTTTATCCTCTTTTGGCCCCCAATAAAAGCTGATACCTATTTTACCGCCTCCTGCCTCAAAATCAAGGAAAATTATAAAGCCGAATCTGCTTGTGCTACGAAAGGTTTAGATGACGGTGGCGAGGAAGAGGAGAAGGACGCTGAGGGCGGCCCAAATCAAGCATAGTAAGAAGAAGCATTTTTTAGGCAGGTTCGAGAGTGAGGAGGAAGCGGCGAAGGCATACGATGCGGCGGCGAAGAAGTATCGCGGGGAGTTTGCGAGATTGAACTTTCCGGAAGGACAGAGTAAACAGTTTTCGCGGAGCCAGCTTATTCGAGGCGGATTTTGGCGGCGAAGTCGGTGGATGCAGGATTCCGGCTATCGGGAAAGCCGGGCAGCGTGAGGGTGCCCTTATCGTCGGCTTTGATTTCGACGGGTTGTTCCCATTGGCCTGTTATAGGGTGGTACCACTGGAGAATGTAGGAGGCGCCGGATTTGAAGCCGGTCAGCGTGGGCAGGACGGCACGGTTCTCGAAATAGAGAAGGGCAAGGTCTTTTTCGGGAGTGGTCATCATAAAGGACCAGCCATCGAGGCCCCTTGGGGGACTTTTCGGGGCTTTTTGCGGGTGTATGTTTTCGGAGGCGGGGTGCAGGTGCTGGTATTTGCCGCCTTCGGAGAGGATGAATGCGCTTAGATGCTGCATATACCGGCCTGATTCGAATTTGAGCGCGTCCCAGAAGTGGGGGCGAGCGCCGGCCGGCTCGCCGGTGGTGGTTATGTCGTAGGCGCCAGTTCCGTGGACGTGGCCTGAGAGGCCGCCGGAAAGGACGGAGCCATACATTTGTGCGCGTGAGAAATAGTTATCGCGAGGGGAGTCGGCCGGGGGGCGTTCGCCGTTTGGCATATTGATTTCGTGGTTCCAGCCGGTGTAATACGGCTCGAAGTTTATTGCGGGGTAGGGGGGGTCGAGGTTGAAAAGGGTTTCGAGCGGCTGATAGACGCCGTGGTCCCGCGGCTTGTTGCCAACGGAGTGCATAGTGAGCCAGGGGCAGTTTTGGTCGTGGCCGAACTGTTCGTAGGTGGAATCGCTGATGAGCGTGGTGTGGGGCTGGCCGAAGGGCAGGGGGCCGTACTTTTTCAGGTGATAGGTTAGGGCTTCGTTGAATTCGTCGGCGGTCAAGCTGTACTCTTTCGGAATCCAGTCGAGGTGAATGCCGCTGAAGATAATGTTATATGCGCCGTATCGCGAGATGAGGTATTGAACGTAGCGAGCGTATGATTCGTTGAAGTCGAAATATGCCTTCCATGTGGGGCAGTTGTCTCTTCTTACGGTTTCCAACAGGGGGACGAAGCCCTGCTCGGAGAGATAGTGCATTTTTTTGTCGAGGGACTGGAAATAGGCGGGGATGATATGGTTAAAATCGGCGACGCCTTTGTGCCCGGTTGACATTTCGAATGGCCTGTTGCCGTATTCGTCGCGCATATTTTTCGCGGTGGGTTTGCGATTGCCGGCGGGGTAATCGAATTTTTCCCAGGCGTTTCTCAGGTATATGCCCTTCGAATCGGCGTAGGTGCTTGCGTAAATATCCGATTCCCAGTTCGGGAAGGATGCAATCATGCTGACTGAGTTGTAGCCCTGCGCTTTGCGGTATGCGACGGCGTCTTCGAATCCGATTCCCGGTGCGGGGACATAATCGGTCGCGGGTGCAACACCCCTGAATGGCAGTCGCCACGTTGCTGCCGCCAGCCAGGTATCGCCGAGCATAAAAAACGGTGTTCCATCAGCGTATTGGAGGGCGTGGCCATTTGGTGTCGGGCGGACGAAGCCGTGTCGGTTGGGGTTTTGCGATTTTTCAAGTTCGGTCCATTCGACGGCGGTGAATTCGCCGGAGCGGTTGTTAAGGCCTTTATCGTCGGGCTGGTTCGAGCTGCTTGACCATTGCCATTTGCCGGGGCTTGTGGCCACGATGCGGATGGCGAAGTTATTGCCGCCATCCCAGAAGCCGTAAATCCTTTTCGAGAAATTTGGCCCTTTCAGCTCTACCCAGCAGGTAACGTCGGTGTAGCAGTTTTGGTATTGGTTTTGTGCCTTGAGCGTGATTTGCTTAATTTGCCATACATGGATTTGCGAGGGAGTGTCGGCCTTGGTTGTATTAAGGCCAATGCTTGCGATAAGTGTCAAAGTGATAAAAAGGGATAACAGGTTTCGAGGTCCGGGGTTCATAATGGGAAAATTGGCTTTCATTGGTGGGCGATTATAGAATAACGGTGGTCGTATTTCAACGGCCCAGGGGGCGGGGCCGGATTATACGGGAATCGCAAACTGTCAAAATTCTTAAAATATCGGCGACTTGGGATTTGACATATCGGTCAAATTCGCTAATATAGGAGGTTTTCAGAGACGGATAAGGGGCTTGTATGAAGACGTTTATGATGACCAAAGAGGCCGTGCAGCGGAAGTGGTGGGTGGTCGATGCCGGTGACATCAGCTTGGGCCGGCTTGCGGCGAAGGTGGCGCCGATACTGATGGGCAAGACCAAGCCCACCTATACGCCATATATTGATGGCGGCGATTTTGTGATAGTCGTCAACGCCGAGAAGGTGCGAGTGAGCGGGGCGAAGCCGGAGCAAAAACAATACGATTACTACACGCAGTATCCCGGCGGACACAGGTATAAGAGCTTCGCAGAGATGTTTGAGAAGAAACCGGA
>Ga0315545_1003599_pt1 | contig 13178 bp, 10 predicted proteins | sample SalMarSW160210MG_FD_203096 | JGI IMG/M metagenome (GOLD analysis project Ga0315545, IMG submission 203096) | Salt marsh sediment microbial communities from the Plum Island Ecosystem LTER, Massachusetts, United States - Salt Marsh Sediment SW1602-10 ... | reverse complement strand
AGGCTGAAGGAGGCTATATCAACGGTGGCTTTATGGTCTGCAGTCGCAAACTTTTTGATTATTTGTCCGATGACCCAATAGTTATGCTCGAGCAGGAGCCGATGAGGAGACTTGTGCAGAATGAACAATTGGCTGTTTACTGTCACGAGGGTTTCTGGCAACCGATGGATACATATTCAGAATTCAGGCTTCTAAACGAACTATGGACATCTGGAAAGGCCCAGTGGAAGGTCTGGCAAGAGTAGACTTTTTTGTCTCTAAAACTACTTAGGTTGTTAAGTTTATGATGTGTAAGGGAAGCTCAGAAAGCACATTAGAGGGAAAAAAGGTTCTGGTTACAGGCTCAACAGGATTCATTGGTGCGAATCTCGTCCATCAATGCCTTCGTGAGGGTGCAGACGTTGCTATTCTCACACGTGAGACATCCAATAAGTGGAGAATTAGTAGTGTTCTCAAGGACGTTGAGGAGTACTGTGTTGACTTGTTGGATGAAGCTAAGTTAGAGGATGTGATTTTACATATTAGACCTGAGATCATATTTCATACCGCTGTGCATGGTGGTTATCCGTCGCTAAATCATTCGAGCATTATTCTGAAAACAAATGTCATAGGTACCGCTAATTTAATAAACGCTTGTAGAAAAGTGGAATTCGAGCTTTTTGTAAACAGCGGTTCTTCGTCGGAGTACGGTATAAAACCGACGGCCATGAAAGAAGCGGATTCGTTGAATCCTATCGGTGCGTATGGCGTCTCAAAGGCCTCCGCTACCATGTATTGTCAGGCAATATCGTTGGCAGAAGACAGGCCTATCGTTACTTTAAGACTGTTTTCACCTTACGGATACTACGAAGAGCGAACTCGGTTGATTCCGTCGGTGATCGTATCTTGTTTGCAAGGTCAGAATCCCAGGGTCTCATCGCCTGATTCTATAAGAGATTTCATTTTCGTAGAAGACGTTATGGAACTATATATCAAGGCGGCCGAGAACCGAGAGAGAATCGCCGGGCAGATATTCAATGCTGGCTGTGGAATACAACAGACCATAGGAAAGGTTGTCACCGACATTATCAAGCTCACAGAAGCTAATGTTGAGCCGGAATGGAACGCCGTCTCCAATCCACGCATTGAACCAAAAGTCTGGCGAGCAGATATTTCAAAAACTCAGAAACTGCTCAACTGGCAGCCAAAATATCATCTTGAGGAGGGTCTTGAAAAGACGATAACGTGGTTCAGAGAAAACATGCAGCTTTATGCAAACTAACAGATTCGATCATCTCAGAAAAATATCAATCGATATCAGGCGTTCGGTTGTTCGTATGCACACCAGAGCAAATTCTTCTCACGTAGGCTCTGCACTTTCCTGTGTGGACATATTGGTTGCTTTGTTCTTCGAAATAATGAAAAGCAAACAAAAATGTGGAAACGGAGATCGGTTTATTCTGAGCAAAGGACACGCTGTCAGTGCTTTATATGCTACTCTGGCAAAGAGCGGCTTCTATTCTGAACGTCTTCTTGAGGAATACTGTGTCGACGGTGGAAGGCTGCCGGGCCACGCAAAAGCTAATTGTGTAGCCGGTATAGAGATCTCAACTGGGTCACTGGGACATGGACTTTCGATAGGCCTGGGCATGGCTTTAGCGGCAAGGCATGACAAGTACGATTACAGAATTTTTGTGCTTCTCAGTGATGGAGAATGTGACGAAGGTTCCATCTGGGAAGCGGCTTTATTCGCCAGTCACCATAAGTTAGATAACGTTGTAGGAATCGTTGACTACAACAAACTTCAAGCGTTCGGCCGGACAAATGAGGTACTGAATCTGGAGCCTCTCGCAGACAAGTGGAGAGCGTTCGGTTGGTCCGTCAAGGAGATAGATGGGCATGACTTTGGACAAATTCTTTGTACATTGGAATCTGTACCATTTGCAAAAGACCGACCTTCGGTAGTAATAGCTCACACTATCAAGGGTAAGGGGGTCTCCTTTATAGAGGACCAACTTGCCTGGCACTACAAATCTCCAAACCAGAGCGAGCTTCAGACCGCCTTGCGGGAGTTGACCTGGGCATGAGAGGGGCCTTTATCAGTACACTTATCGAATTAGCGAAAAGCGATGAGAAAATCTTTCTACTTACCGGTGATCTGGGATTCTTTGTGTTGGAGGGTTTTCGTGATGAATTTCCTAAGAGATTTCTCAATGCCGGCGTGGCAGAGCAGAATATGATTGGTGTCGCTACAGGACTGGCTCTATCCGGCAAAATCGTTTTCGTCTATTCAATAATTCCCTTTGTGACTATGCGGTGCCTTGAACAGCTACGAAACGACGTATGTATGCACAATATGAATGTCAAGATAATCGGTGTTGGAGCAGGTCTGCATTATGGTTCTGCAGGCCCAAGTCACCATGCAATAGAAGACATTGGAGTTCTGAGGTCTATGCCCAACATGGTGATAGTGTCGCCCGCTACGGCTCAAGACACATATGACGCAGTCGAATTCGCAATAGAACATCAAGGGCCAGTGTATATTAGGTTAGGCAAATCCTGTGATTCGGTGGAATGTCCTCGGCAGACGGATCGCTCGATACAAAAGGCCGTTCTATTAGAGCAAGGCGATGATGTCACCATCATTTCGACAGGTACTATTTTGTCCGTTGCAGAGCAAGTCACCGAAATCTTGAAGGATAACAGAGTCGCTGTTCGTCTTATCAATATGCGCACCATTAAACCGATTGACGCTGAGGCCATTTCCAAAGCGGCGACTGAAACCAAGGCAATCTTTACAATTGAAGAGCACAACATAATCGGCGGTTTGGGTTCTGCAGTCAGCGAAGTGTTGGCAGAATTGTCCTGTCGGGTTCTGTTTAGAAGGTTCGCTTTGCCCGATAGGTTTATTGAAGATGTTGGAGACCGGAAATACCTGATTGAAAAAAGTGGGCTTGGAGCAGACCAAATTGCCGAAGCGGTACTGGCAAAGCTCAATAATACTGCTGCGGATAGACTAATCAAGGAACAAGTCTTTGAACCGATGCTACAAGTGACATCAGGTGCTAAAGCAAATACTCCAAAGTGGCCAAACAAAATTAATAAAAAAAAGATACATTAGTGGGGATGCAGAATTAAATGAACGAGCTGTTTTCGAGCGTCTACCATGGCAAAAGGGTGCTTGTTACCGGCCACACTGGCTTTGTGGGTGGTTGGTTGTGCCTATGGCTCAAAGAATTGGGTGCAAAAGTTGCAGGTTATTCGCTAGCGCCGCCAACGAAGCCGTGTCTTTTCGAAAGTGTGAATCTGGCTGAGAAGCTCGACAGACATACTTTGGGTGACATCCGTGATTTCGAACAGCTGATAGCTATCTTTCAGGAATATCGGCCTCAAATAGTCTTTCATTTGGCGGCACAACCGTTGGTAAAGCGCTCCTATAAAGAGCCCAAATATACATACGAAACGAATGTGATCGGTACCGCAAACGTACTAGAGGCGGTCAGAAACACAACCAGCGTAAAGGCCTGCGTCATTGTCACGAGTGACAAGTGTTACGAGAATAAGGAATGGTTCTTTGGTTATCGGGAAATTGATCCGATAGGTGGCGATGACCCTTACAGCTCCAGCAAAGGATGTGCCGAGCTTGTCACCATGGCTTATACCAAGTCCTTTTTCAATTCTGATGAACGTGGAAGATCCCACGGCATTGCAGTATCTTCAGTCAGAGCCGGAAACATAATAGGAGGAGGAGATTGGGCACAAGATAGACTTATTCCTGACTGTGTCAGAGCTCTTTCGCGAAATCGCAAAGTGCTTATTCGTAACCCTCAAGCTACAAGGCCGTGGCAATTTGTGCTGGAACCTCTGTCTGGTTACTTATGGCTTGGGGCTGTGATGTATCAACATGGTGAAAAGTATACAGGTGCCTGGAATCTCGGACCGAGCGATAGTACAACATTGACAGTGGGGGAGGTTGTGCGTCTGTTCATCGAACAATGGGGTTATGGTGACTACGAAATATCCAAGATGGTCGGGCAACGAGAAGTCAATTTTCTAAAACTTGACACGAGCAAAGCTGACTCACTTTTGAAATGGAAACCTGTATACTGCATATTCGATGCCATCAGGGAAACTGCCGAGTGGTACAGAAAATTTTATTTTGTTGACTCTGTGAATATTCTGGACCTTACTTTGTCACAAATTGACAGATACATTGAGGAGGCTAAAAAGCAATGCCTGTTGTGGACTGAGGATATTTACCAGTCGGACTCCAAAGCTGGGATATTCTCTATGCGGCACATCGGTCAGGAAGGCTAAATGGATCAATCTGGACATCTACGTGAACAAATTTTCGGCATGGTAGCACAATATTACAAGTGTGCATTTCCCTGTCAGGATTTTGTCCCTGGAAAGAATAAGATTTCATACGCTGGACGGGTATTTGATCAAAATGAATTAATCGGTGCTGTCGATGCAAGTCTGGATTTCTGGCTTACAGAGGGACGTTATTGTAAGAGATTCGAGGCAGAACTTGCACGACTACTTAATGTGGATCATGTGCTTTTGGTAAATTCCGGCTCATCAGCTAATTTGGTAGCATTAAGCGTACTGACGTCTTCGTTGTTAGGTGAACGCCGGATTAGGCCCGGAGACGAAGTGGTCACCGTTGCCGCAGGTTTTCCTACGACTGTCAACCCCATTATTCAGAACAGGGCAGTGCCCGTGTTCATAGATGTTGAGCTTGGCACGTATGTTCCCACAGTCGATGCGATAGCTGAAGCCATATCTGAGAAGACAAAGGCAGTGATGATTGCTCATACTATGGGGATTCCGTTTGATGCTGCCAGTGTGGCAGAGCTTTGTAAGGAAAAGGGACTTTGGTTAATTGAGGATTGTTGTGATGCCTTGGGCTCGAAGCTCGATGGCCGGTGTGTTGGAACATTCGGTGATCTGGCAACACTATCGTTTTATCCGGCACACCATATCACTACAGGTGAAGGCGGTGCTGTTCTCACAAACAACAAAGCTCTTTTGAGGATTGCTCGGTCTTTTCGCGATTGGGGTCGGGACTGTTACTGTGACACCGGCAAAAACAATACATGCGGCAAGCGGTTCAGCCAGCAATTTGGCGTGCTGCCGTTTGGTTATGACCATAAGTATGTATATTCGCACATTGGCTATAATCTCAAGTTGACAGACATTCAGGCTGCAATCGGGTATGCTCAGCTTAACAAACTGGATGGTTTTATCAAAGCACGCCGAAAAAACTGGTTGATGCTGCGTGAGGCACTGCATCCTTTTGAAGACATGCTAATTTTGCCGGAAACCCCGCCAAACAGTGAGCCCAGTTATTTCGGATTTGTCATTACAGTTTGGGAAGATGCTAACTTTTCGCGCAATGAGCTTACCGGTTTTTTAGAACAGGCCGGAATTGAAACCCGCAACCTTTTCTGCGGTAACCTTGTACGCCAGCCTGCCTACGTGGATATCGAATTTCGAATAGTAGGGGACCTCAAGAACACCGATTTAATTATGAACAACACGTTTTTTATTGGTGTTTATCCAGGCTTAAAGGACGAACATATCATGTACATTGCGGAGACTTTTTTTGGGTTTATGAAGAAAAAGTCGACCGTTGGCTTGTCTCGAGTCCATGGCACAGCTAATTAACCTTCAATTCAAACCATTTCCAGCAATGAGGTTACTAATCAGGGAGATTTCCGGGTGAAAGATCGGTCACGATTGAGATTTGTGCATTGTGTTTTTCATTGTCGATTAAAAATGGAATGACAAGGGATATAATTACCAAGCATATTGCGTTTTGCGATGATTGTTTTCTGTTTCGATCTAATCGGATTTTGGATGACAAATGGGCGAGAAGATTTCCCGGAGCATTGTGGCTTCCAACTTTTGCTAATATTGTAAGAGACTACGGATTCACGGTGGCAACAGGAGATATAGCCTTATCGCATATTCAAGCGGGGTATTGGAAGGCGGAAAACGTTATAGTGATTCAATCAGGCATATCGCCTATGGCTGAAAAGTTGATTAAATACGGTGCTAAACCTTGGGTATTAACTTGCTTTGAATCGCCTCTGATGATGTTTGTTTTATATGACGAGATAACGGACATAGCTCAAAAGTTTGAGCATGTGATCTTATTTTCAGGCTTGCTTGAAAACTTGCGGCACTTTTCCAACACCAAGTGCTATCCGTTGTATTTTCCTGTGTATAACGAGGAGAATTTGGAACCTGTTGCATCCTGGAGCGACCGCAAATTCATAGTAGTTGTGGCGTCAAACAAGTATTGGAAGGTACCGTTCAGGTTTTCGCTCGACCCATACGTTCAACTCAAGTTTTGTTATGGTATGTTACGCAGACGTCTTTCAAGGACATGGCGAATTGCTGTCAGGGATGAACTGCAGACGAAGAGACTTGAGATAATTGAATATTTTGGCAAGAGGGAGAAAATAGATGTTTATGGTGAAGGTTGGAATGAGTTGGAAAGGCTACCTCGACGATGGCGAACTAAGCTTAAGCTAAGGGTATTGTCTGACTTGGCTCTGCCAGTTCAGAACAAAGTTAAGACCATATCAGAGTATAAATTTAGCGTTTGTTTTGAGAATGTCGCATATCCGGGATATTTCACCGAAAAAATAATAGATTGTTTTGTTGCAGGTGTTATCCCCATTTATCTTGGTGCTCCTGATATTGAGAATTACATTCGCAAAGACGCCTATATTGATATGCGCGATTTCGGATCGTGGCAAGAGCTGGAAGAATATCTTGAGAGATTTTCAAAGGCAAGTGCGATAAAGATGATTTCTGCCGGCAGAGAATATCTTGAAAGCCCGCGAGGGAAGCTACATGCAGTTGAAGGGTTCGCAGAATTCATAGGAGGCTTGCTACCTCAATTCAATAATTAGACTCTTTCAATTCTTCCGAAGACCGTGAGTATAGATTTCATACGAAGTTCAGTTGTGAAATATTTTAATGTTTTTTTTCGGTGACGTTGCACGCTGACGACTGAATAAGACCCCTCTATGAACAGAATCAATCAAACTGCAGTAAACATGGTGGCTAATGCTGGCGGATTTCTTGCACCGCTTCTGGTTAATTTCATAACAACGCCGATACTGCTACGGCTTTTAGGTGAAGACGGATACGGTCTGCAAAGTCTCGTACTTGTTATCAGTGGATACTTGGTGATTATGGATTTAGGAATGGACGTTCCTATCACCAAACTGCTTGCACAAGATCATGCCCAGAGCCATCGTCTTTTAGCCAACCGGCTGCTCAGTACGACGCTGCTTTTGTATTTGATGATAGGTTTGGGTGGTTTCTTTGTGATATACCTGAGTAGGGATTTTCTTGTTGATCGGGTTTTTACTATTCCGGCACATCAAAGGGGCGGTGCCCGGCTTGTTTTTCAGCTTGCGGCAGTGGGCTTTGCTTTGAATCTTTTATGCTCATGGGGTAGGGCCTGCCTTACTGGTATACAGCGTTACGATGTTGCCAACACAATACGCATACTTACTCTTGTGACGGGATCCATTGTTGGAGTGAGTTTAGTCTACGCTGGATACGGTGTTGCTGGATTTGTCCTGGTGCGTGTCGTAACCTATGGGCTATCGGCAGTTGCGCTGGTCTTTGCGGTCAAGCATCTCATTCCATATTTCAGAATTGCATTGATTCTGGACATTAACACACTAAGACGCGTCAAAAGCTATGTGGCTATGGGGATATTGCTGCGAGTGACAGGATTTGTCACTGCAGGTTTAGATCGAACCCTAATAGGTATGTGGTTGGGTGTCGCTGCTGTAGCGGTCTATAGTATCCAATGGTCAATTATCAGTTCTGCACTGGGATTGATGAACAGCATCTTTGCATTTTTATTTCCGATGTCAAGTGAGCTTCACGCAGGCGGCAGGTCAGAGCAGCTCAGACAAATATTTAAAAAAACAGCAAGATTTTCTGCGGCAGCAGCGCTACTTGTGTTTCCGCTGCTTTTGGTATATGGGGATATCTTCCTCAAGCTGTGGGTTGGTGAATCTGTAGCTGTGCAGACAAGGCACATTCTCCGGCTCCTTGTCGTATCAAGCTTAGTAGGGCACATCACAGTCGGATTGACTAGTGCGATCGTCGTCGGGATGGGAAAGTTACGTGTCTTTTCAGCCTATACCCTTGCCAGAGGAATCGTATTAGCTGCCGGCCTTTTTGTATTTATTCACTCACTTGGTCTGATCGGCGCTGGCTTAGGGTTTCTTCTGGCCAACGTGGTCGACGTCGGATTCTTTATATTTGTCTTAAAAAACTACCTGAAGTTACCCTTCTGGCAACTTTTCCTATATTCCTACGCATATCCGCTTGTTATGGCAATTCTGATGTGCTCCATAGGATTGTTAATTAAGCCATACCTCGATAACTGGTTTTCGCTTGTTGCCGCTGCCGGATCGCTAAGTACGGCTTACATTGTGGGAGCTTTCGTCGCGGGAGTGTTTGGTGAAACAGAAAAGAAAATTGTATCGGATTTCCAGAGTATCTTACTAAAGCCCCTCAAAGGGTAGTGACAAACATCAGGCATTGAGTTTTTCCAGTTTGAATGAAGCTGATAAGATTTTATACAACTCTGAAAGACACTCCAAACATATAAGAGGTGTTGTATGAAATTACTATCGAAGGAAATTCACATATCAAATTATGTTCCTCCAATTATAACAAGTGCATATCGCAAGTACAAGTATAAAGCACATAACAAAGGGCTCAAACCATTTGTGCACGAATGCCTTAATTCTTATAGCCAGTACCATGAAGATCTTATTTTGGACTTGATCTTTGAGCAGAAAAAAGCAGGTTTCTATTGTGACATTGGGGCGAATGATCCTGTTGTGTTCAATAATACAAAACGCTTCTATGATAGAGGATGGCGTGGAATAAACGTTGAGCCATATGTGGCTTTGTATGCCAAAATAGTCGAAGATCGGCCTCGCGATATTAATCTTAATATCGGCATTGGAGAAACTGCCGGAGAAATGACTTTTTATATCATGTCTGCGGATGCGTTATCTACTTTCGACAGGCAAATTGCTATGAATTCGAGCGAAAAGGTCATTGCGGAAAGGACGGTTCATGTTGAGCCTCTTGCCAGTGTATTTCAGGAATACTTGACTACAGATCTGGATTTTCTTTCTGTTGATGCTGAGGGTTATGATTTACAGGTGTTAAGGAGCAATGACTGGAGAATATTTCGCCCGAGGGTTTTGATGGTAGAAACAAATACTAATGGGTTGAATGTACTGTCATTTCTGAAAAGGGTTGATTATACCCTTATTTTCTCGAATGGAACAAATGGCATATTTGTTGAAAAGTGTATGTTTGGATCGACAAAAACTGATATTGATTAGATTTTTGTCGTATCTATAAATATAGGACCTCCCTTAGAGCAAGATAGAATTTACAGAAAAAGAAGTTTCGTAATCAGGAAATACAATACGGTCGGCTGCGATGTTCTTGTGGCAATTGGGTGACTGTGATTCTCGCAAAGGTGTTTTTGATTTTGCTGCTTGTAGCGTTCGATTCTGCATTGGTGTTTTGGCTACCTTACTTTTTTGTCAGCAGGTGTCCAATTATCAAAAGCGAATCTTGGATACTTGGGTACAACAATTCGGCTGGATATTTTTGTGCACTGATTACTGTTTTTATCACTTCTGTTGGTCTATTTCTGCTGTTTGCCTGGCTGCGCAAATACGTTTTTGCCTCGGATATAAGCGGCAGACTGTTAGATGAGGACATCTGTTAGGATAAATGAGATACCGCCCAGAAGATATTGAAGTTTTTGTGCTGACCTGCAACAGGGCTGACTTTTTAGAGCAGACACTGCGGACGATTTGTGGTCAGAGGGCAAGTGGATTTCGGTTTGTTGTTCTGGACAATGGCAGCACCGATCACACAAGTCAGGTACTGGATAAATTCAAGCCTTATCGCATCGAAATTTACCGAAGCGGTCGCAATCTTGGTCACAGTGGAAATTTCGAAAAGGCACAGTCGTTGGCCAGTGCGAAGTGGACAATGGTCTTTCATGATGACGACTTGATGCATCCGGATTATATCAACGCGCTGCTCAATATTATCAACAAGTACGACAGGCTTTCGTTAGTAGGCACTGTTGTCACGGTTGATAAGAAACCAAGATTAGTATGGACCACACTGGCCAAAAAAGTCAAATACTTCGAGAGCGTAACTGATTTTGCGGCAGCACTGTATGGCGGTTTTAGTTTTCATTTTGGTTCGGTCGTATATCGAACGGAACTGTTCAAAGCGAACCGTTTTCAGTGGAAGACCTATGGTAAAGTTATTGATAGACCTTTTCTTTTTAACGTGGCACGCGGTGGTCCTGTTGCTGTATTTACCGAACCTTATGTCAAGTACAGGTGTCACAAAGGCCAGGACAGCCAGAGCAATGTAACCGGTCCCTTTCCGGATGAACTGATTGCTTTGCACAAAAGATATTTTCAGCTCTTGGGTGATGACGTTTTCACGCGAAAGGGCAGGATTTTTGTTCTAAACAACTACAAGCTTATGCGTGCCGAAGCGTCTCGGTTAGATCGGATTCGCTTAAAGGATTATCTACAAAACGCAGTGGATGCCGGGGCAACCACAAGCCAGGCGCTCGCGTGGGGCAGTTGTCTATTGCCTGTGGTATTAACCTATGGTCAGGCAAGAAGGCTTGTGTCTAAAGCAAGGAGAATCCGCAGATCGTTTAATTTTAGATGGCGAAAGGGCTTGTTGCCGTTGCCCTGAGGACGTGCATCATCAAGATTTAAGTATGGACTTGATATTTCCCCTGACCATATGCAACGGGTATCGTATCCTTCATGATTTTGTCTGATGTCCTGCTATTGATATTTGTCGTCAAAATGGGCATTTAGGGTCCTATTTTTCAATTTTACGAAAGTTCAGTAGAAACTTATATATATCTCGTTCTGCTAAAGTAACATAAGTAGGCGAGTTTATAAAAAAGCCGAAACGCCGAAAAGCGCACCGATCATAATCAGCATATAACCATTTAAAGCATTGTAAAAGCGTTATTATGCTACATTTTCTGGATCCCGAGATATCAAGAAAGCGAAGGTTTTTCCTCTACCGCTATCGCCTTTTGGGCATTTACATTGTTATTGGAATAGCATCGCTTATTCTCGAGGTCATCTGCTATCATTGGCTACAAAAAATAAGTTTGCATGATCCGGCTGCGACTTTATTAGGTCTGACAACAAGTATCCTTTTTGCATTCTGGATGAATGTTCATTTTAACTTCAAAGTACCTATAGCTAAACGATACAAAGCATTTTTCTACTTTGTATTGATATCGGCTGGTTCAGCTGCAGTTCAATTCACCTTTAAAAAACAACTTGAGGAACTCGGCTGGAGTTATGCAAGTGCTCGGTTTACAATATCTGGATGCTTTTTCCTTGTTGGATATATGCTCCACAGAAAATTCTCTTTTGCCGATTACAAGAAAGTAGGTGTGGCAATTTATGCCAACGGCGTAGAGGATATCAAGAAGATTTATGAAAAGGTGGAGGCAACCTCGGACTTCATACACGTGGATATAATCGACCACACTTTTGGTGAAGACTACTTGGATCCCAAGGCTTACCGAGCAGAAGTCATCAGGGCCTACTGGCCAAAAAAGCAAATACATACTCACCTTATGTCTAAGGAACCCTCAAAATGGATCGACAAAATAGCACCTTTTGTGGATGCTATCTTCATTCACATGGAAATCGATGAGGATGTCTCCAAAGCTATTTCTCTAATCCGTTCTTATGGCAAAAAAGCTGGTCTGTGTGTTACTGTACAAACGCCCGTGAAAAAACTAAAACGTTATGCACAAAGCGTAGATAGTATTATGCTTCTGGCTATTCCTAAGCCCGGTGAATCAGCCCAAGGATTTGATGTAAGAATCCTAGACAAAATCAAGGATATCAATACCTGGAAGGAAAGGCCGAACTTTGAACTTTGCGTGGATGGAGGAGTTAACGAAAAGAATATCGGTATGTTAAGTGTTGACTCTGTTGTCTCTGGGTCTTCTGTCCTTAACCATCCACAACCGGTTCGGCAGATAATGTGTCTACAAACATCATGCAACTACGAAAAAGTATGAAACCTCGAACCATAGAAGATTATAGGAAGGTCATTTCGGATAAGTTATTCGAAGTCATCACAAATGTTCAAGGTGTACTTTCTGTCACTATTGTCGGCTCGTTTTCTGATCACGATGACTTATCTACCATTAGCGACATCGACACCATTGTAATTTGCGAGGAACTCACACAGGACCTATACGAAAAGTGCGTAAATAACGTCCGTAATTTAACTGGTGAGGAACTTGGCTTTTCTGGCAGGTCGGTCTATACGAATCCGACTTTAGGCCCACTTAAGTTCGATACGAAGAGTCTTATCGTAGTTCACCTTATGATCTACGATATCGAAGGACATCGCCGACATGTTTTGGAAAGCCCCTTCACTTGCTATGACTGGGAGAGAAGTGACCTGCACACAGGGCCTTTATTGAAGGAAATCTATCCAGTGCTCAAACTTCAGCCCAGAGATTATCTTCAGGCGCGGCGAGGGCTGCAAAACTACATCGAGGATATCGGCCAAGGTGTCATTAGTTATCGGCGGTATAATTTCGAGAATGGCAAAGTCAAGGAGGTCTTAGAGCACAAACGTTTAGACTCTCGCCATCGGGGAGAGTATGCTTTTCATATTGTTAAAAGTCTCGTAGCTAATTATTGTAAACTGGTAATTAAGGATAACACCTTTCTTAACGATGATGAATTGATAGAGAACTGGCGGCGGTTTTTGCCCGGCTGTGCCTATTTTATACCTTATTTCAAACAACTGAGTGAGATTAAACGAAAAAGAAAACTGAGATTCCCTTCAGGTACCATAGCGAAAGTCAAAGATTTTGTTTTGCAATTTGAAAAACAGTTTACAAAATACTGGCAGCATTGTCCCACACTTCAATTCACGCGACACGCCCCTACTGCTTTTAATGATGAATCATTTCTGGGTCAGGGACGTGATCCTGCAATCACGAAGGAGGTAAAAATTCATCCTTTAGAAAGATCAGTAGGCCAGGTGTTTTGCAGTCCTCTTAAACGAGCAATCCAGACAGCTCGCTGCTTAGCCCCTAA
>Ga0315545_1003596_pt1 | contig 13185 bp, 14 predicted proteins | sample SalMarSW160210MG_FD_203096 | JGI IMG/M metagenome (GOLD analysis project Ga0315545, IMG submission 203096) | Salt marsh sediment microbial communities from the Plum Island Ecosystem LTER, Massachusetts, United States - Salt Marsh Sediment SW1602-10 ... | reverse complement strand
GTGTTCGTTCCGATAGCCGCGCCAACGCACAGTTTCCACTTATCCGAATCGTCGTCATCCACTCCGATAACGAACTTATCTACCCCACCGATGTCAAAAACGTATTTGGGGTCTCCGGCAGCAACAGAGGCCTCGAAACCGGTGGCAAGCATGCCTACCATCTGCCAGCGCTCGTTGCCCCCAGCGTCATCGGGTGCAATGAGCCATGGAGAATTTTCTATTCCACCCACGGCGGAGTTGTAAGTGTATGGAATTAGAAAGGATGAAGAAAGATGAACTAAGTGGTCACCATCAGCCAGACAGGCTACAGGTATATTGTCGATGTCGCCCTTAGCCCCCCCTACAAAACCAGTCGCCCCTATGAAGCTATACTCACCGGCCATTGTTCAGCTTCTCATATTCTGTCAGAATTCGATCCAGATCCTCGACGCTAATTTGAGTTGAGAGCAGCTTTACGATCATTGGCAAGCGCTCTCCTGCAATTTCTGTGTCGATCGATCTCAGCAAAGATATGTATTCTTGCATTAATTTTGTAAGCTCAGCGAACTGCGCTCCAAGATTCGATTCTAACTTCTCTTGATTTGACCTTAGCTTTTGGATCTTAGCTTCAAAGATCTTAACCCGATCAAATACCTCATCCTTCTCTCGATCCGTCCAGGGAGATCCCGGGGCTCCTGTAACAGGCAGATACTTCCAAACTTTCAGAAGAAGATCGTGGATTTGTTCGAGAGTAGCCATTAGATAGAAATCCTTTCAAATACGATCAAGATCTGTCAAGCTTAAAACTAAATCGGTTATCAGAGTGATTTGAGGAGTCAGTCTTCGTTTTTTGAACTCAAGCAGGTTTGAATTTAGATCACTTAGCAGCCGGCTGGTTTCCTTGATTTGAGCTCTCACTGCTTTGATGTACGCTTCCTGAACACGGATCAGATTTGAGAGCAGACCATCTACTTCATTCAGCTTGCTCAAGAAAGCTGTCTTTTCCTGCATGGTCCATGGTGATCCTCCTTGAGTTCTATCGGTAAGACCTGCCCAAAGATGCTGAACCTGCTCCCAGACTTCATCCTGAAGACCAAAGGAACTCGAAGAGCTCGACTCCGAAGAGCTTGAGGATTCAGAGGAAGAGCTACTTGACTTGGATGAGATTGAGCTTGAAGACCTCGAAGAGCTTGAGGATTCAGAGGAAGAGCTTGAGGATTCTGAAGAACTCGAGGATTTGTAGGAGCTCGAGCTTGAAGACTCTGAAGAACTCGAGGATTTGTAGGAGCTCGAGCTGCTGGAAACAGAACTGCTGGATGAAGACACCGAGCTGGAGCTTGAAGAAGACTCCGAGCTTGAGCTTGACTCAGAAGAGCTGGACGAGACAGAGGAGCTCGAGCTACTGGAAACAGAACTGCTGGATGAAGACACCGAGCTCGAGCTTGAAGAACTCTCCGAACTCGAAGAGCTTTCAGAGCTTGAAGAACTCTCTGAACTGGACGAAGAACAAATCGGCTGCCATGCTACATCCGATGTATCCTTCCAAACAACATCGGTGGTATCTTTCCAGCATACATCGGACATTCATGGGTTTTCCTTATTTGCTTGGAAATTCTTCCCCGCTCTTGCCGGGTAGATAATGAGTTTTTCCGGATTTATCAATTACCTTGGCCTGAAAGCAATGATCACGGATTGCTTGTCTTTCCACTTCATCAATGGTCTGTGGTTTTTTGTGACTGATATCCATAAATCGAGGTGCCCAGGCTGAAACATCAAAAGCTTCTTCTCGTTGATCAAATGTCACATTGAATGTTTCGCACTCGATAAGAATTCCGGATCCGGACCTGGGATGCTCATTCGTTGCAAAAGTTTTACCGACATACACGACATCCTGTCCATTAACCTTTCGCTGGGCCTTTTCAACAATCGCCCTTCGTCCAGCAAGAATCCCGTACTCGAGATTGTAGGTTCCCTTTGTCTTGGTCTCAATTGCATTGAGGACAACCGCTACGAAAACCGTAGAGTTATGGAATTTCAACATTTGGTGTAGCCTTCTTCCGCTGGTAAGATGATAGTGCTCAGCTGCATCAGATACCACGTTTCCTTCGCTGCCATCTAAGGCACTCAACCACCTGGTTCGTTTTTTCAACCCGTCCCGGTTTTTATCTCTGAAGTGTTCTACAAGATTTAATCTGAATTCCTTTTTTGGGGCTAAGACCGTTTTCTGTTTGATGCCTAAAAGCTCAAGAAACTTGAAACGAATCGCTGACGGGTACTTGTGAAGGTCAAGATTTATGAATGCCATTTAATCTCCATCTCTTATAGGTATTTCTCTTTCCACTTCTCTTTCCCCTCTTTCTCGAAGAATTTCATCTCCTCATAAAGTTCATCGGGAATCTCTCCCTTGTAGTATAGACAGTCGAAAACATTTGCAGTAAACTGATCGTTTTCAACCCCTGTGTCCACCGTCTCGCGGGGATAGTGAGATCCAATCTCATAATCCCATTTTTCGAGCTCAGCTTCGATAACACAAACCTCTGGACGTAGGTTTTGTGCTTCATTTTTCAAATTGTTCAAGCCGGTGATCGCAGAACCATCCTCGGAGAAGATCTCCGTTTTCTTTCCAATTCGTTGGATAGAAATATGCTCCCCATCAAACTTTTTTGAGCTCAATGCCGGATACTCATAATACTTTTCGTAAATGTCCAGAAAAAGATCTAAGGTCTGGGGTTCACTTGGGTAATAGCCACGGACTGGCTTTGCCATCAAGAAGAATTCACCCGGAGTTATCTTCTTTGATCTTAGAGCTTTATTCGCCTCTTTCTCTTGTTTCTCGGTCCCTTTGGTCCTCAGTGAAATTTCCACCATCTCTTCGATCTCTGTGTCTGGAATTCTCTCAAGTTTCAGTCGATACAAAGCCAGACTGTCAGTGAATGGTCCGACATAACCTTTTGTCTCAGCAAGGAAATGAAGCCGATTGCGTAGCTTCGTATCCACCATTCTGTATAGTCTGAACTTAATAATCTCTTCCAGCTCTTCCTGCGTTGGAACGGATATGAGAATGTCTGCATCATTCTGAGTGCCTTCCTCAGGATGCTCGGCTACCCCGCCAACGAGCCAGATACACGGAGCCACTACATAAAAATCTTTGAACTGGGGCTCGAGATCTGCAAGCTTCACTCTACTACCTTGAATCTCACCGCTTGGTTTAACTTCGGCCAGGCCCTCGCCAAATGTTATCTCTTTTGGCGGAACCCACGAAACCGGCTTTATGCTGGCTATTTTGATGAAAGCCCGCGAGTCGTTATCAAGGGGATGATCTTTTAGTCGTAAACTCTTTTTTCTTTTTTTGAGCTCTTCTCGAACCAATAAAAACTCGTTGATGATCTCCTCATTTTGCTGAAGAGGATGTTCATCTTTGAACATTTTATATTCAGTCCGTAGCTTATTTGTGAAGGTCCTTAGCTCTGATATCGACATTCCCTCAAGGTCGACTGGAATCATTTCTTTTTCTCCATGCTGGAAAACTCGTTTCCTATCTCATCGGTCAAGAAGCTAGCTGCATCAGAAAACACTTCATCGACATTAGTTCGTGAGATACGACGTTCAACGTAGCTTTTAACACGACCTGCAAGATCATGAGCCCTGTCAGGACCAATTCGTTCGCTCAGAAGTAATTTGATAGCACTGACATTGATAACAGGATGTCCTCTTTTAGCGAACGTCTTGACAGCTAAATCTTTTACATGCTCAACTGCCTTCAGAATTTCTGAAGTGGAGAGCGTAGGCGATTCTCCAGGCAAAACCGCTTGCTCGGGGGATGGGCTCAACGGAGGCGACTCAATTTTTTCTGGAGATGGAAGAGCTGTTTGAGTTCCTGGCTCTACCGGCGTCACAGCCGCAGGTTCGCTTACTACTGCTTCGCCGATCCGTCCACTACCTGGGGGGGGCGTTTCTTTGGTAGCAACTCGACGCATAACAAATTGTGGATATTCATCAGTCATAAAGTTGAAGTCAACAATTCGTTTGATAAGTTGTTCTTGAATTACATCACAAATATCAACCGTGTCTGCATCTATTCTCTCACGCCTTACCTCGGAATGAGCCTTTGATAATGCGTAAGAGCCTCTCTTTCCCTCCTCGACCGTCTGGGTGGCCCCCAAAATTCCTTTGGAAATTTCTGCATTGCATGAATCGCTTAATTCTCTGAACGAAGCGGCTGCCGCATGTCCTGCTTCAAGGAAAGACACGTCGAAGTCCTTGGGATGAATAAGAGCAGTCTCCTCCTGGATCGTCTGGAGCACCTCTAGTAACTTATCTTGATCGAGCTGTGGGGTATTTTCGGGGAATGTGCCTTTCGTAATTGGTGAACCATATCTGTTGAGAAAGATAATCCATGATTTCCATCCCTCTCTCTTTAACCAACTAAACCAGTAAATTGGCTTAAAAGCTGCTCTACCGTAAAGGCTATCCTGGCTATCATATGCATAATGCACGATTTTTTCCCATGGAATTTCTTTTGCATTAAGCCGATCGGGGCCAAACATGGCGATATCTGAATCCTGTTTGTGCCATCTCCCATCCTTGAAAAACCAGTAGCGTTGCTTGTGAAAAACGAGTTCCTCTATCCCATACTTTCCCTTCCATTTTCCTTCTGCAATATATTTCCAGACGATTTCGAGGATTGAGAATCCTTTACCTATTGCATCAGTAAGCTGCTTGATATCCTCTGAAAATGGTCCTTTGCAATCTTCAATGACCGAAAAGACGAATTCAGCTATAACGGCTGCTCGCTTGCTTTTGTTTGCGGGTATTATTTCCCAAGGGATAAGAGAGATTGCAAGCCGCCTGGTTTGGTATACAGCGTATACATGAGCATCTTTGGCTTCCATCTCATCGTAGACAGCAACCCCACGACTCAGAAGTACCTCATCTGGATTTTCATCAGCGGCGGACAGTACACTAGCGATTGTCTTGATTCCGGAAGTATCCAATCTGCCGAGGGGTGGAATGCGACGATTCTTCCTAGCTTTTTTTCTGGTTTCCCTCCTCCGTTCCTCTGCAGAGCGATTGATCGACGTATATCCCAGTTCTTTTCCGAGCGTAGAACTGGGGCGAAGAACTATCGAATTTTCCAGATCTTCTTCTGGATCCAGTCTTGCCGATATCACCGATGCTACTCTAGAAATTCTTCCGAGGATTGAACCAAACATCTAGGCTCCTATTAGAAGTTCGAAAGAGACGAAGCAAGACCCCGCTTTTTAGCTGATACAGTAACTTGCATTCCCCTAGTAGTCGAACTGCTGCTGGATAGCATTGCATCAGTAGCCAAAGCCGTCGAAATCAGAAAGTCATCTGCTGATCCCTCATCCTCTGATTTATGAACACTAAGCAACCCCCCCCTAATTTCTTGCTCCGCATCAAGAAATTGTTGGCTGAATGCTTTTGACTCGATGCTTCCATCATCAAAATATTCAAATCTTTGATCTGGTTTAGCCTTGAGCTCAGTATCCAACTTGGTGAAGATATGATCTTTATACTGAGCCGACATGAATTTTCCAACCACTCGTACTCTACCAAACTCACGGTATAATCTTGAGACAAGTGGATCTCCGACGCCATTTTCTTCAGCGTACAGCTTCGTCCAGTTATATTTCTTAAGAAAAGGGATTATTGAATCAAACTGATCATCCCAATCACCTTTGATAAGCAGAAGATCAGCTACTCCAATCCGACTACCACGATCCTCAAGAATTGTAATTGTGGTTGAAGAATCTACCTTGCCCCAATCCACTCCAGCAGTGAGCCTGCCTCCAGCTGTACCACGTTTGCCCGTATTGAGTTTTAAAAAAGTTTCCTCAACAAAATGTCCTTCTGCAATCAACCACTCAAGCTTATAGTTCATCCGAAAGAACGGGTTATTTTCTCCTCCAGGAAGCCGGTCCAGTTCTTTTGAAATGTGCGAGGCGTACCACCTAGAGTAGGGAGTAACCTGATCATAGGGAACTTGTTGATGGAACTGAGGAGCGTTTCGAAGATTATACTCGATGTCGGTCAGGAAAGGACATCGTTTACGGCCGGGGGTACCGGTTTCCGAAATTAATCCATCGACTGCAGCAACCATGGGGCGGAGAATTTTGTAGACGGAGAAGGGAGAAAGGCCTTGAGCTTCGTCTATGATGAGGCAATGTGCCTCCGGGCCCTCATTGCTCGCTGTCTCGGATCCACTATAGGCCGTGGCTACAGAGCCATTGGATAATTCAAACTGATTGGTATTTGATGTCTCAATCTTCAGATCCAGAGAGCTCAACGCATCTCTAAAAATCTGTTGTTTCGCTTGCCGCCGAAGTCTGACGAAAGGAATTTTTGCTTGTCGCTCTTTGGGTCCGGCGAAAGCAACACTCAGACCATTTCGATAAAGTCTCAACCGAGGAAACTCTCTCGATAGGTTCGTTTTGGCCAGCTCGGGGATAACCGCAAGAAGAGAGGAAATTATAACCTTCAAGGTATCCGATTTTCCTGATTTCCTGGCCCACAAGGTTGATAGAGTACCAGAAAAATCTTCATGGATTATAGCTTTAATGAACTGCAAGGCTCTTTCTAGCTGGTATGGCCTTAAGGTAATTATATTGATCTTTTGTCCAAAAGATAAGATCTTTTCTGCTAGATTATCAATCCTCAACAGCTTCCTCCGTACGTGATTCATCCTCCAGGCTAATATCTAGGACCCCCAGCACAGAAGGTTTTGAGACCTGGGGACCTTGCTTCAACCTTTCCGCTGCCTTTATTGCTATAGATGTTTCTTTGTAAATCTTTAGCGCCTCTGAAACCGAACCAAAGGTTGCATCTTTGAGAAATTTTTTCGCCTCAAGACGGAGCTTTCGATAAAGGATTAGCCCTTCTTCCTCAATGGAATTCTTTCTTTTCCACGGATCGCCCCGTAGTCGGTCTTGCCGGGCCCAATCGTAGATGGTCATCCAGCGTGGAATTCCCATCTGCTCTGCGATTTGCTCATACGTCAAATTAAGCTCGAAGAGCTCTCTTGCTTCTTTTCTATCTTCAAGACTGTGTTTCATATCTTTTTTTTTCTTTCTCAGGAAGGATATCCAAGAATAAATCTTTAGCGAAGTGAATTCAGAATTGTCAAGGGATAGATTGAAAATCGAGGAGAACTATGATGTAGAGAAAAGGGGGGGGGGAAGGGCGTGTGCAAAGCGTCCAACGGGTAAATCGCACGCTACCAATTCAGCTGGCAAACGCCCTAGCCCAGCTCAAGGAGGCCTGATGGGAGCAAAAGAATCTTTGTGGAAAGCAACCCCCATCAGCCGCATTGGTGCCAACGGGATAATGATCGTGCTCTCCGACCCGGATCCTGAGAAGGATTCAGGGAGATCATGTAGAGCGTAGGATGATGATCTCAGTTATGTCCAGAAGATTTTTCTGGAAGGAAGATTGTTCGGGATTTCAGGAGATAACTATGAAGTTCTTGTCCTCCAACAGTATGAACTACAATCTCCTGTCCACTCATGAATGACATGAGATAACTTCTAGTTATGTCAAATAATTTTGAATTAATTTTTCCAGCTCACCTCGAAGTGTAATTTTATACTTCCTTTTCTCAGCTACATGGAGCTCTTTTCGAAGATCGCTTGTCAAACCAACTACAAGTGCAGTGATTTCGATAGTTAAAGATTCCCGCATGCTCTCTTTATCAAAAGAGCCGAGCTTTTCGAAGGTCAAGAGAATTCTATCGATGCATTCACGGATTAGGCCAGCTTGTGTCAAAGAACTGGGGCTTGAAGATGATGATAATGAATAACGACCTAATGTCGAGGTTAATCCAGCTTGATCTTTCATTGAAGCAGATTGTACATTATGCTTCTCTAAAGCAGACCATACGACAGCTCTAAGTTCTCGTTGATCCATTGGCGGCTCGTTTCTACGATTCCAAGCCAAAAGACCGTGATAGACTGAATCGAGAAAAAGATTTCGATTTAAGAAATACTCCGCGAGCTCGAAACAGGCAGTCTTTCTCTGTCCAGCCTTGACTCCTTTCAAAAATCCTCTAAGTCTATTTATCCTCATAATTACCGCCTTCATTTATAAATTCGCAAACTCACTCATCTCTTTTTTCTCTTCTTCCCATCTATCCCAGAAATTTCCTTTCACAAAGCCTGTTTGTGCTGCTTGGAATAACCTCTCTCTGATAAAGTTGACTAGATAGAATTTACTTTCCACAGAAGCTTTGGGTAGCACACATACAAGAATTGCCCATAATGCGTATAGAATGAGACAATGAAAAGGACTCAGCGTGTGATCTACTCCCTCCATCATAGTTTCCTCAAACTCTCTTTTATATAATAACTTGCCCCAACTGTCTCCAAAAAGTCCACCGCCTGATCTCGAAATGCTATCCAATCCACCTTCGCTTCTACCTCAGGCATGTAGTTGATTTTACCAACCTTGAAATGATCTACAAATTTATAGCTAAAGGCCAGGAACTGCATTGCCTCATCCGGATCAATCACCGGTTCCATCGAGATCCAGGTCTTAATTCCTGCTTTCTTGGCCATCTTGATTGCCTCGAATCGGTCGGGAGTACTAGCGGCGTATGGCTCCCATTTCCTTGCAATCCAGTCATGGTAGAACGAGATCGAGGTGCCGAAACTAAATCTATTATGAGTCAGGAGATCGAAATCCCGGACTATCCGGGTACCACCCTTAGTTAGGATTGTGAAGGGAATTTGATAGTGATTGAATAGCTGGATCACGCTCGGCATGACCGGACGTGACATCTCAATCGGCTGATAGGGATCTGAGATAAAAGAGATGAGGACTTCAGGACAATGCTCTAACTTTGAGAGATTATGCAGATCTGATTCAAGACGGTCGAAGAGATTCTTTGCAGGCAAGCCTGGCTTGAAAAAGTCTTCTCGCTTCATGTGGAGAACTTGAGGACAATAGCAGTAGATGCAAGAATGTTCACAACCATGTGGGCGGACATTCAGTGCAAGCTCAGCATATTCTCTGGCCTTGCCTCGGGGTTCGTAGATGATGTGCATTGCTCCAAATCCTTAATGGCTCGATCGATGTCATTTTTGATTAGTTTAACAAATTCAATCACATTGGTCGCTGTGGGCTTGAAACGTCCCAATGCAAACTTTATCTCACCGTTCTTCAAGGCGTAGACCTGGACTTCTTCAAAGCATTCTGCAAAATTTATTTCATATCCCCGATATTCCTCAAGCTTGCGCTCTATTCTCCTATTCTCCACATACAGTCTATGACTATCAATCGGCTTTTCTCTTTTTAGGTTCTCGGTTACTAGTTTCTTCCATAAGGTGATAAGAAACATCCTTCATCCCTTCCTGCTCGACTTATTCGCTGCTGTCGGACCGGCGCTGATAATTCCAATTTGAGTTTCTAGCAGTGATTCGATAGAAGCTAAGAATTCTTTCCTAGAAAAGGTTTCAAGATGAAGGTCCCTTTTTCTGAGAGAAGTCAGCTTTTTTGTAAGAGTTGCACGATATGCAAGATCAAGGAGCCCTACTTTTGGATTGAGGAATGATTCATCTCGATAGCTCGTGCAGATTTCAGCCTCTTCCTCAAGCTGATCACAGCAAGTAACCGCCAGATAATCGACTCGACCACAAATTGATAGCGAGTACCTCAAGAGTGGAATGTCAAAATGTCCCATTCTTAGATCACCTTGCCAAGGATTCCAAAAATTAAACTTATCTAACTTTGGACATGTAGATGAGATGTTTGATTCAGAGGGAAGAGGACCTGGTCCATGTCGCACCATATAAGACCTGATCACTCCAATCACTTCAACTTTTCCTGAAAAATTAGTCTTCTCCAGGATCAAAAGAGCATTTTTTGGAGTACAAGTACTCCATGTTGTGTATGGATGAAAACCGTACCATTCATCCAACAAGATCCCCTGAGCTCCCTCAAAAATTAGATCTTTCTCGCTCAACAGGGAAATAGCTTGTTCACAATTGACTACGCGACAAAAATTGAAAATTCCGGATTGTAGATCGTGAGCCATGGAGTTGTAAATAAAGTCTCCCATGTCTTTGGAAAAATTGAATTCCATCATTTTCAGATCAAAGATTTTTTTTAATTTTTCGATGGAGATATCTAGATGCGCTAGATCCCTTACTCGAAGAGCAGTTCCCTGCAAACTGTCAGACACCGCCTCACCAAACCCAACGCCGCAACTGCCATGTCTTTTTAGACCTCGTTGCCGTTCTCGAATCATATTGGCTATTTTATGAAACGGAGTGATTATTAGCGCTTCTTCATCAACATAAACCATCGGTTCTACGCCGATAGATTGTAGAGCCTTAATCTCTTTTCTTAAAGCCAAAGGGTCCACCGCCATGTATTCTGACAAATACGTCTCAACTCCATTCACAAAGCTTCCACTTCCAACCTGTGAGAATGTGTGGTGTTTTCCGTCAGGGGTAACTACGTTGTGAGCAGCCTGACTCCCACCATGAAACCGAACTATCATTTTTGGTATACTTGGCCATCGCCGGGAAAGGTAATCTATGATAGATCCTTTCCCGGCATCTCCAAAGCCAAGATCAATTACTATAGTTGCCTGATTCTCCATTACACTTTTGAGAGGGGGTCATTTCCAGTTCCATGCTCTTCTGGAAGGTTTCCCTGGGCCATGTGGCTTGGTACTCTAGATGCCACCACTGGAACTATCGCTCCGCTGACTTCATTGATCATTGAAGGATCTGAAATGCCTAGATCTGTGACGATTTGATCCACACTCTTGGCTGACTCAAGTGCATAGATTAATCCAGCGATGATTTCACAGACCAGGCTTGAATCATTCACTTTGACAAATCTCTCACCCAAGAGCTTGGACCAGCTGTCATGAACGTCTATTCGGTCTGGATAACTTCCATCCATGGCAAACAGATGAAAAACCTCCCACTGCTCGAGGGTTTCGGTCAGAAGCATGTCAACACTTTCTCCCTCAGTGGCGTGCTCACCGAATATAGCTGAGATCTGTTCTGACTGAAGCACTGGCCAATAACCCTCATCTCCCATAGTAAAGAGGTATCCCTTCTTCCCACGTTTCTCAAATGAGTCAGTAGCCGTATGTCTTGCTGCAAATCTATATGCAAAACCATACGACTCCATGACTTGACCTCCGCCCCCGCCCTCAAGAATTATATTCCTGAGTTGCTCATCGAGGCGGTTGTCTGACTCAAACTGGCCGACCTGTAGAGGATACCTATCGCAAGTTGCATCACCCACAGCTCCCATCAGGATCTGAGGGTTGGCAATTCCGGCTTTTGATATCACAATATCCATCAGGTTCGCTAATTTCTTCTGCAACATTTCTGGTATTCGTCCCATTGAGCCGGTTACATCAAAGATCATAATGATCGGCAAGCTCTCCGGGTGGTCCGCACTGTCGCGGCTTTCTCTAATTCCATCTTTCATTTTCGACGGATCAAGATCCGGATGGATCCCAGAAGCCTTCCCGGTCTTAATGTCCTGATCATAACCAAAATCCGCCAAGCCCTTAGCCAATCTATGTCTGGTACCTGAAGTGTAGGCATCAGAACTCCATGATCCTCCTCCCATAGCTTTCTCCTTTCACAAGCCCGCTAATTGTTCGGCATTTGAAATTTGCCTCTATAAACCCTTCCCCACTCCGAGCGGATGATGCGGGTTAACTCATCTAGGGCCCGGTAAGCAGGAGGACGCCTTGCTGAAGAAGGGTTAATACATTGAGTAAGAAATTTATCTAAGCTGTTTGGAACTAAGTCTTTTCCAAAAAGTAACCAGATTGTCATAGCTGCCATGTAAACATCACTCTTCTCATCTAGCTTTCTATGGGCAAAGACTTCAGGTGGATACAAACTTTTCCATTTTGAAATTAGATATCTTAGCGTACTGCCTAGAGCAATTGAGTGTACCCAGCCAATATGCAATGGATCATGAGAGGTCAAATCCAGAAGCACATGATCTGGGTTAATAGCTGTATGTACAACCCCAAAGGCTGAGGCGAGTGCGGCTTGACCCATAATTCTTCTCGACATCCAGGCTGCATCTCTTGGATCTATACCAGATGAATGAGCATCAAGAGCATCTGAGATAGAGATGTAACTGTTCGTACCAGGATTGGAAAAGACAATAGCTCGAAATTTCTTTGAACCATTTTGAATCAAAAAAGAATCAAGGACAGAAGGTAGGAATCTAACCTGATTGAATCGGTAAAACTGAGCCTCCTTATCAAGCCATGGGTTTTTAGAGGGGCTCGATGCGATTTTAATCAAAACTTTATTATTGGTTGATCCAACTCCGCTGTAGATCCTTGAGAGATCACCAATTCTAAATGGTGCAGCCTCACATTGATATTCATCAGTGTTGGATTTCAGAGTGAAGGTATTTTGTGAAAGGCTCATTTCATTGAACTCTTGATCGTACTTTCCATTCTTAATAGCAATTTGAGCCTTTTCATATACAAGATCCAGAAGTTTAAATGTCTCAGTAGCTTTCTTCTGCAAGCTGCTTGGAGCATGATCGGGATGAACTATTTTCGCCAGGTAAGAAAATCTACGTTTAAGAGTCTGCAGCATCTCAGCTGAATCTTGGCTGCCTGCAATCATTCCGAAAATGGCGGAAAACGAGGTAGCGGATTCCAGTTTCAGTCTAATTCTTTCCAAATCGTCTAACGAGACCATCTACAACCTCCTCCCACTCTCCTGATCTCCTCTCCACTGTTCCTTCGGCAAGATCTCCCCAATCGAGCCTCGACGATTAGAGAGCTGGGTTGGAGTCGGGAAACCGTGGAGCTTGCATTCGTCATCAGAGACCTTTCTGCCCAAAAGATAGCCGGTCTCCCAAGACGTGAAACAGTTTCTATGCCAGAAGCCGTTGCGGCCCTTGCGTTGCCAAAAATAAACTCGTTTCTTACATCCGATGCAAAAAATTATCATTCCAAAAATTCTCTCACATCAGACCATCGATTCGCGCACTTCTCCAGCAGATCCCTTCCGTTCTCCTCTTCTTTCTTTCGATCCTCCAGTCTATCGAAATCTATATAGGATGTTATTTCATCCCTAACAAGGTCAGATAAGACCGTTGGATCCAGCGCATCGAGCTCCCAGGATTCCGCGCCATAGATCTGAATATAGTGCATAGATCTCGAATCTGTGACCTTGGCAGGATTTG
>Ga0315545_1003594_pt1 | contig 13189 bp, 12 predicted proteins | sample SalMarSW160210MG_FD_203096 | JGI IMG/M metagenome (GOLD analysis project Ga0315545, IMG submission 203096) | Salt marsh sediment microbial communities from the Plum Island Ecosystem LTER, Massachusetts, United States - Salt Marsh Sediment SW1602-10 ... | reverse complement strand
CGATCTTCGCCGTGTCCAGGGTGGCCGGATGGCTGGCCCACATCCTCGAGCAGCGAAAGGACAACCGCCTCTACCGACCCAAGAGCCTGTACGTGGGTATAGAGCCGCGGGAGTTTATTCCGATAGAGAAGCGGTAGGCCGTGACACTCTGAGTGTACCAGCGTACCGCTAGTACCCCATGCTCTTCAGGATTTCTCTGTAGGTTTCGGCGGATTTGTGCAGCGCCGCCAGCTCCTCCTTGCCGAGGTCGAGCTCTATGATTTTCTCAACGCCTCCTGCGCCCAGAACGACCGGCACCCCAATGCAGATGTCCTTCAGCCCGTACTGTCCATCCAACAGCACCGAGGCGGGAAGCAGCTTTTTCTCGTCCCGGATCACGGCCTTGACCATATCCACGGTAGCGGCCCCGGGGGCATAGTAGGCGGAGCCGCTCTTCAGCAGCTGCACGATCTCCCCGCCGCCCTTGCGGGTGCGTTCGATCAGGGCCTGCACCCGCTCCTCCGGCATCAGCTCGGCAATGGGGATGCCAGCTACGGTGGTGTAGCGGGGCAGGGGCACCATGGTATCCCCGTGACCCCCCATGACCATGGCCTGGGTGTCGGTCAGGGCGACGCCCAGCTCCATGGACACGAAGCTGCGGAAGCGGGTGGAATCCAATACTCCTGCCTGCCCGAACACGCGGTTTTTCGCAAGGCGCGATTTCTTCAGGGTGTGATAGGTCATGATGTCCAGGGGATTGGAAACGACCAGGATCATGGTCTCCGGGCAGTTGCCCATGATCCCCTCCACCACCTTGTCCAGGATGCCCGAGTTCTTGCTGAGCAGGTCCTCCCGGCTCATGCCCGGGGTACGGGCCACTCCGGCGGTCACCACCACCAGGTCGCAGCTCTTTAGATCCTTGTAATCATTACTGCCGGTGAGACGGCTGTTGTAGCCGCGCACCGGCCCCGCTTCGGTCAAATCCAGGGCTTTCCCCTGGGGCATTCCCTCCACCACGTCCAACAGCACGATATCGGCTATGTTTGCCTCGGCCAGGTACAGGGCGGCGGAGGCGCCAACGTTTCCCGCTCCGATAACGGCGATCTTCTTTTCCATCGGTCGAGCTCCTTCCCGATTGTCGCTGTTCCGATCTTGTCCTTTTCGGCGGATTTTGTCAAAGCCCGGAGCAAAGCCCGGGGCTCTCACTACCGGAGGCAATCGGTCGCTGCGGGGGGTTTGCCGGGTGACTCGGGCCGTACGCTCGGATGCCCCGAAGCGGTTGACTGTCCAGAAGATGGGTCGTAAGTTATAGATAATGGCTGTTGTGATCAATTCGGAGACCAAACTCACCTACGACGACCACGTTCTGCTTCCCGAAGACGGTAAGATCCACGAGATCATCTGTGAATCCACGGAACGCAAGGACCGGGTCCGTTACCAGGCGCTCGAGGGTGTCACCGTCGAACTGAGCCGGGTCTGGTAATCCCTACACCTTATGCAGTACCGTAAATTCGGACGACTGGACTGGCAGGCATCGATCCTCGGATTCGGCACCATGCGGCTGCCCGTCAAGGGCGATGCGAAGAACATCGACCAGAAACAAGCAACCCGGATGCTGCACCACGCCGTCGATCGCGGGGTGAACTACATCGACACGGCCTATCCATATCACGGTGGAGAAAGCGAGAGACTCCTGGGAAAGGCCCTCGGCCGTGGATACCGGGACAGGGTCAAGCTGGCAACCAAGATGCCGAGCTGGCTCGTGAGCGGTCCGGCTGATTTCGACAAGTTGTTCCACGAACAGCTCAAGAAACTGAAAACCGACCACATCGAATTCTATCTCCTTCACAGCCTCAACAGGGAGTACTGGAGCAAGATGAGGGAATACGATGCAATCGAATGGGGCCGGCGTACGATCAAGGCCGGCAAGATCGGGCAGCTCGGGTTTTCCTTTCATGACGACTTCGATCTGTTCAAAGAGATCGTCGACGCCTGGGATTGGCCGTTCTGTCAGATCCAATACAACTACATGGACGTGCGTAACCAGGCGGGAACCCGGGGACTGAAATACGCCGCCTCCAAGGGAATCGCGGTGGTTGTCATGGAACCGATCTTGGGCGGAAAGCTGGCTAGTCCCCCTCCCTCGATTCAGAAGATCTTGGACCGGGCGGAAACCAAGCGGCGCGCCGCGGATTGGGCTTTGCAGTGGTTATGGAATCAACCGGAGGTGACCGTCGTACTCAGTGGCATGAGTACCTTCCGGCAGGTGGTGGAAAACCTCGAAAGCGCCGACTCGGCCGGAATCGGCATCCTCGATCAGCAGGAGCAGGGGTTGATTCGGGAGGTGCGCCGTCGATACAAGGAGCTCGCGCCGATTTCTTGCACCCAATGCAGGTACTGTATGCCCTGTCCTCACGGAGTCGACATCCCTCGTAATCTGAGTCTCTACAACGAGGGGCTGATGTACGGCCGACCGGATGTGGCCCGAAGACAGTACGGGTTCATCGCCGAAAAAGCCCGCTCCACCGCCTGTACCCAGTGCCGGGAGTGCGAGCCTAAATGCCCCCAGAGCATCCTCATCAGCGAATGGATGTCCAAAGTCAGCGAAGTCCTGGCAGACGGCCGACCCTATCAGCACTAGTTCTTCACGCTAACGGCACATCAAATACCAAAGGCGCGGAGGTCTGACGCTACTTCCGGATCGGAAGCTTTCTGGCCAAGGCTCATCTTGGTATCGTGATCATGATTTCTCCACCAGGTGCTTTGCCAACCGTTTTGACAGGGCTACAATCGTGAGGATCGGCGTCAGGCCTAGGGGGGAGGGGAAAACGCTGGCGTCACTGACGTACAGCCCTTTGATCTCGGATTGCTGATTGTCATCGACAATCTCGCCGATGGCTGCGCTGCAGCAAGGGTGGCCGGATTCATAAACACCACGGAAGATCGTATCAGGTCTGGCCCCGGCGGCGATAAGAATTTCCCTGTTGATCTGGTGGGCCTCCTCCAGCTTATCCCTGTCTTTGGCCGTCAGCATTTTATGAACGCTGCCGTCGCTGCGCACCTCACCGGTTCTTTCATCCCGGATCTTTGTCATCATGGCGATGGTCCGCCCGGCATCGATTCCCCTGGACTTGAGCATTAACCTGGCCTGGGCCAGCAGGTTGAGGTTTTCGGGAAACCCCCCTTCGATGTCTCGCTGAATATAGAAGGGGAGGTACATGTAGGGAGCGGCGAACAGCTGTTTTTCCTCGATCAGCTTTTCGAGATAGCTGGCCAGGATGATCTCCCGCTGCATGCCCACCTCTTCGGTTGTACCGTAGGTGGTTTGAAACAAGTCGTTGGCCAGACCCCTGCCGGCCTTCTCTATGCCGGATCGCTGCAAGATCAGGGGCGTGGCCAGAGCTCCGGCGGAGAGGATAATCCGATCACCGGTGATTTGGAGCTCCCGGCCATTTTGCTCCGCAACGACACCGGTGGCTTTGCCGTTGTTGTGAAGTACGCGAAGCACCTCGGTATTCAGGAGCAGTTCGGCGCCGTTCTCTTCCGCCTCCCGTATGTACTCCAAGGCGGTCCACTTGGCTCCGGTGGGACAGCCGAACATGCACAGCCCGCAGTTCCGGCACTTGGAAAAATCCACGCATTTGGGCGTTGGTTTCATCTCCCAGCCCAACCTGGCCGCCCCCGCATTGATCGCTTGCGTGCCCGGACCCATCAGCTGCTCAGGCATGAGGGTGACGTGCATGTCCCTCCGGGCCTCGGCGATTTCCTCCTGCAGGTCGATGCCCCATTCCTGCAGGATTCCCTCAGGCGGAGCTACGGCGTTGCCCATGGCCACGTACGAGGAACCGCCCAACACCCGACCCCTGCCCATCCAGACACCCCCATCGGAGCGAATAGGTTGCTTGTCCCTTCCCAGATAGGCTTTTCTGGCAGTCTTGAGGAAGCCTGTTTTATTGAAGCGCGGTCCGTATTCCACGATCAATACCCCACGGCCGCTCCGCGACAACTCCCTGGCTACGGTGGCTCCTCCCGGGCCCGAACCTACAACGATGTTTTGATAGTGTTGCCGTTCGATCATGTCATCATTGAAATCCAGTCTGGGTAGACGGTCAAGCGACCGCCGGGGTGCAGCCCAGCTGCTACAACGCCAGCCCGGCGGCAAACGCCGTCGCGGCAATCCCGAGATACATTGCCAGCCACGGAGTCAGCCAGCGCCGAGGCACCTCCCGCTCGTACGCCTCGGCCCGTTTCGGTCAGGGCGTAGGTCTCACCTTCACAAACGAGCCATCCCCGTTCTATCAATCCATCGAGATGGTCTTGCAGCCATTTACGGAAATCTACACCCTTGTGCGTGCTCTCAGAGAAGAAACCGCCGAAAAAACCGAATAAACTCCGCTGAACTGGCAATACGTAGAGAATGTATGAACGTCGAAAAGACGTAGTGGCGAAATCTGTATCGGCTCAGTTGCCCGAATTCCTCGGGCGCAGCTGGTATATCTGATAGGCTTCATCGCTGCCGAGGGGTACAGCGATGATTTCATACTCCGGGAAGGAGCCGCGGAATTCTTGCAGATCCATCGATCGGATCCGCTCAGGGGGTATCCCGGGTTCGAGCAGATGGTACAGTTGGACCAGTATTTCCTTCTCCGGTTCTACGAGGGCGGAAACGAATACCCGTTCCCCCCGGCGCAGTTGGCCGAGCATGCGCTGAGCATGGTACCTGGCGTCTGATTCCTCCATGACCAGGCCGAATACCTGGTTCACCTTCACGTCCCGTCGCCGGCCTTTGACCGCCTGATAGTAGTACGACAGGGGATAGGCCGCTTTGCTTTCATCGTCCCAGAAGTTGGCACCCTCCGGCAGACTGTTTAAAACACCCTCGCAGTAATCGGCCACGGCATCGTAGTTCCGTTTGATCGGATTGAAGATGTACTCCGCCGGGTCCCAAAGTCCGCCGGTGCGCTCGGCCTCCGGATACATGGCGATGTAGCGGTCAACCGATTTTTCGCGGTGTGGCCAATGGGAGAAGCTCGGATACAGGATGACGGGGATGAGAAAGGTGAGGAAGATCAGCCAATGGAAGCTCGGGACTTCGTGTTTTTTAAAAAACCCATCGATGCCGGTGACGAGGGGGACGCCAAGCATGACGTACACGGGCAGGGCGAAGGCATACATATCCCAGATGAAGTAGTTCGCCGACCAGATGATCTGGGCGGCTATTCCCACCAGAAAAAAGACGATCCCGCCGCGGAAAGCCGAATGCCTCCAAAAGCGGGGAAACCCCGTGACGATGAAGATGATGGCCGCCGAGGGATAGTTGAGCAGGATGAGGAAGAGGTAGTTGCCGCGCCAGAACAGCTTCTGCCCAACGGTCATGCCGCCGGTGAACATCGATTTCAAGAAATATCCGCCCGTAGCGTAGCGCAGCGATGCCGCCAGGCTCTTTGCCGCCAGCTGCAGCGCTCCTTCCTCCGCGCCCGAAGCCATCATTCGATACACCGCTGACCAGTGCAGTATGAACAGCGTGGCGAAGAGGGACGTACCGGCCAGATAACAGGCGACCAGGCCGACGATCGATCCGGCTTTGAGGCGGAAATTACGCACGGCATAGGGAAGCAAGACGGCCAGAAAGGCGAAGATGTACAGACCCATGAGCACATGATTGCTGACACCCAAGCCACCCAAGAAGAAGGCCAGGTACAGATACCTTGGATTCGAATTTCGGTAGGCCCGAAAAACGAGAAACAGGAAAAGGGCGATGAGGGTCGTATTCAAGGTATAAACTTCGATCGTGGTCGAGTGCCACCAGAGTGACAGGGATACGGTCAGGGCGATCGCTGCCAGGGCCGAGGCGAGCACGTTTTTTGTGAGCTCCACTCCCGTTTTGTAGATGAACAGAACCGTCAAACTCCCGAACAGGGAACAAAGTATGGTCAGGGCAAAGTGCGGGTCCGCTGCACTGAATACCTTCAGCCAGGCATAGCCGATCAGGTTGAACAGGTTGTGTATGTTCACCCATACGCCGAGTTCGGGTTTGCGAACCAGGTTCAGGATCAGGGTGGCATCGACCCAGCCGGGATAGCGGGCGGCTGTGCTCCAGTACAGCACGAATGAGCCGACCAGCACCGCAGCCGGAACGGCAATTCTGCATATCCGATCCCTGTCTGTATCCGATCGCTTTGCGTTCAGCTTCGAGTGCTGAGATGCGGTTGTTGGCTGCATGAACTGCTCCTGCTGTCTTCGTCTTTTACCGGCTCTTCGCGGCCGGCCTTCGAGGTGAATACGAAGCGTTTGTCGAGCTCGTACTTCAGGGAGTAGCCGAGGGTGAGACCGGCTGCCGCACCCAAGTACCTGGCGGCGGCGAACTCGAACAGGGTGTCGAAGCTTATTTCCACCGCCCAGAACACCGCAGTGGCGAATCCGCTCATCATCAGGTAGAGAAAAATCTTTACGGCCTCATCGCCTCGTGAAATGGGGCGATAGTAGAAGATGAAGCGCTTGTCCAGCAGATACTTGACGACCAGACCGGCGATTGTTCCAAAGAAAAGTGAACTGTAGAGTGAGAATGAGCCCTCTACGAAAAAAGCGACCCCCCGCTGGACCGCGATGTTGATCCCCGTGGCAATGGCCGCAAACACGGCGTATTTCAAGAGAATCGGTAGTCGCTTCATGGTTGACCTCCGCTGAGCAGGGTGTATCCGAGGAGGGCGAAGATCAGGCAAACCCAGAGGGCGATATCGATGAGCAGGACTTTGTCCTTGAGCAGAACCTCGGCGGGATCACCCCCGTTGTTGTGCCTGTAGATCAAGAACATATAGCGGAACACGCCGAAGACCACAAAGGGTATGGTGGCGATGAACTTATCGCGGCCCAGGTCGATCATGGCTTTCGAGGTCACCACGTACAGAGAGTAGGTGATGATGGTGAGGGAGGCGGAGATGATGATCAATGAGTTGAGAAGTTCGACCGTGTAGTCCTGGAAAACCGCTCTGTGACGAGTGGAACCTTCGGTCACCTCTTTACGGCGTTTACCAAACCCGAGGAACAGGGATAGAAAGAAGGTGGTGAGCAGCATCCAACTGGACAATTCCACGTTGATGGCAATCGCGCCGGCCACCACACGCAGCAGAAATCCGGTGGCGATTATCATCACGTCGATAAAGGTCTGCTTTTTGAGCAGGAGGCTGTAGGCCACGTTCATCGCGATATAGGTCAGCACGATCAGGACGGAGGGCAGCCCCAGGATCGCGCATACAGCTACAGAGGCCAGGAACAACACGGCAGATAGGATCAGGGCGCTGCGCACGGGAACGGCGCCGCTGGCGATCGGACGATCCTTCTTCTTCGGGTGAAGGCGATCTCTCTCGCGGTCTGCGACATCGTTGAACACGTACACCGACGAGGCGGCCAGGCAGAAGGCGGCAACCATGATCAGGGTTCGACCGATGTAGATCGGTTTGTAGAAATTCAGGGAAAAGATCAATGGAGCGAAGACGAACACGTCCTTGACCCAGTGCTTGATCCGAATCAGTCGAACGTAGTCTCGAATCATTGCCTCGATCTCCTAGAAGAAGGCCCTGATCACCGCCAGGAAACCCTGCTTCCAGGGTTTCCTGTGGCTCACCCCGGCGGCCGCGTCGATGCCTTCACGATTGTCCAGGTACCAGCGATAGTTGCGGAGCAGGGCGTCGATGTTGGAGTAGGCGGGCTCGAATCCCAGTTGCCTGCAGGCCTTGTCGATAGAAACCGCGGAGTCTTTCCCTGCTGTTTCGTAGATCCACCGGTACAGCGGTGAGAGGTGCAGCAGTTCGAGGATGCGAAGGGCGGATACGGCCAGCCAGCGGGGAAAGGGGACGATCCGCTTTCCGTAGCCGGCGGCATCGAGTACCGCCTGGAAATCCTCTTTCAGCGTAGTAAACTCCCGGGCACCGATATTGAAGGTGTCGTTGACCCGCTCCTCCGGCAGAGTGGCACACAGCAGGATAGCCTGGCACAGATCTTCGACATCCAGAAGCTGATAGCGGTTCGTGCCGCTGCCCACGACGGGAAATCCTCTTCCCTCCCTGGCCCAGCTGTACAGGAGCTCGAAGGCACCGAGGCGCTCGGGTCCGATGAAGCTCTTCGGGCGAATAACGGGGATGCACAGGCCGTTGGCCCGATACTCATCACACAGTACTTCGGCATCGATCTTTGCCTGTCCGTAGGGACCGACCCCTATTAGAGGATCGTTTTCATAGATCGGGTAGCGGTCGGGAACTCCGTAAACGGCGGTCGAGGAGATGTACACAACCCGATCTACCCGGTGTTCCAAAGCCGCCTGGAGCAGATTCCTGGTACCGTCCACCTCGGTCGAGCGGATGTCCTGCTCCGAGTACAGAGGCAGGGCCGCCGCTGCGTGAACCAGCCAGTTCGTTCCGGGCACGACGCTGCGGACCAGCTCGGAATCTCGAATATCCCCCTGAACGACCCGGATCCTGTCCTTTTCCGGAAAGTCGAACTCGGCGATGTCAAAAGAGGTAATGGAGCTAAAATTCCGATCCAAGAGATAACGGATCAGGTTGATGCCGAGAAAGCCTGCGCCCCCGGTGACCAGGATCTTTGTCTTGTTTTGTTTCGAATCCCTATCGGATTGCATGGGTGTGCCTCATTCAACCAAAATTGCAATTACCGTGCCAAGATCCAGACGAAGGATCGCCACCTAATTGCTTGTCTTGTATAAAATTATCGAGCGGACCCTCGCTGCAAACGAAAAATGGGGATGAACCCCGCCACTCCAAGCATGCCCTTGCGCGCAAGTGGTTTTCTCATTATTTCTATATGTTATAGAGACTTAGGTCAAGCATCGAACCGCAATCTCAATTGACGAACGTTGATACCTGTGCAAACCGCACCGCAGCTGAACCCGTTTCGGCCCAAAGAGTGATCAGGGCAGGAGCTCGAGGAGCAGTTCACAGATCATGCTCTGACCGCGGCCGTTCAGGTGCAGCCCATCGGGTTCCAGCACATCCTCCCCCTGCCTTTCGATCGCCCGGGCAAGATCGGCGACCGGGTAGCCGTTTTCGCTCGCCCACCCGCGGATGAACGCATTGACCTCTCCGATCTGCTCTCTGGTGTACACGGAGTTGGAATCCGGAAAGAAGCTCCGCAGACGTTCGTTGTCCACCGGCGGGATGGTGATCTGGATGATCTTCTTGCCCTTGGCTATCAGGGTTTCGGTGATGAACCGAATGTTTCGCCTGTATTCATCCGGGCTCAGGACCGAGATACGCCTCTCGTCATCCAGCTGAAAACTGTCGTTGGTGCCGATGAACAGCACCGCCCATTGGAACTCACGGTTCAGCACCGTGGAGTAGAAACGCTTGATCAGATCCGCCGTAGTGTCTCCCGAGACCGCCGCATCCAGCATCCGCCGGTTCGGGTCGTTTCGCCAGTAGTGGTTGAGGATCTTCACATAGCTCTCTCGATCGCTGCTGATCGAGTCCCCGATCGCCAGGATCGATACTGACGGAGTACCGTCATTGGGCGGATCCGCGGCCGGTCTGCCCTCCGCCTCCAAAGCAGCGGACAGCTCCTCCACATTGCGCCGGAATTGCTCTTCGATGCCCTTCAGTTCGTCCAGGGAGACCCCATACACCCTGGCGATGGAGGACAGGTCATCATCCTCGATAAGCAAGCCGGACAATTTGTACAGGTTGAACTTGTGGACGAAGGCCAAGGGATACTGCAGTTGATCCACGCCGTCACTCATCCTTTCAAAGTTCGAAATCGAGCCGGGGATTTGCCGCCGTGAGAATAGCCCGCTTCTCCGGCTTTCCCCAAAGCTCAGCAATCGCCTCACCCAGCTCCTCCAGCAGGGAGTTCACATCCTCCCCGGCCCGCTGGTGGACACCCTCGCTCACGACGAGGACCTTGGCCGTGCCCGATTCCACGACGGAGCGCCGGCTCTGCCGGAAGGTCCAGCGGCGGGCATGGGCATGGCCGGCCGCATCGGCGAAGATGATCTCTCCCGCCTCGGGCTGTTCGATCTCCTCCTGGAAGGACAGGTACTGCTCCGTGCCGGCAGCCGTGCGCACCTCGATGAAATCTTTGATTTTTTCCAGGTCAAATACGGCCACGGGCAGGGCGTAGGCCAGGGAGACCGCGTTGCACAGGTCCACCAGGGGATGGAGTCTGGGCAGATCGTGCTCCCGTCTGAAACGACGCAGCAGCGCCTCCGAGGCGGAGCGGTACTTGGTCGGTTTGAGCCCCATCTGCGAGTACACCCGCCGCCAGGCCGCCACCTCCGGCATCTGCCCCTCGGATTGATCCTCCAGGCGCTTAAGGGCGCGGTTGCACCACTGTCGGATGGTACGCCCTCCGTCGGCATCCGGATGAATCCCCTTCAACACGAGCAGACCGGGTACCAGTTGAGGAAATCGCTGCCAGATTTCGGGTACGTGACGGAAGTACAATTTTTACTAGACTCCTCGGTTCCTATGCCGGATTAGAACGCCAATCACGGTATCACGAACCGTTGCCGTTTGCAAAGCGCTCCGAAAAGCAGAATGCGGTACATCGAGCCGACGGAAAATGATGACAATGGGGTAAATTAGATTTTCGGGCATCATCAATATAATGTTGACCCCAAGGCAACCATCCCTTATGCTGAGTAGTACTATCGTTATCTACCGGTCGTGATAGATCGAGAGATTGCGAAGAGACTTGTCCAGTCGGTGATATTCGACTGACATTACAAACACAGCAAGGAGGCGCTGTATGAAAAACAAGTTGTACGTGCTCGTGCTGGTCGCTCTGGCCCTGGCCCTGACCTTGTTTCTGGGGGCCTGCGGACCGAAGGAGCAGGAGGCCAAGGAACAGGTCGAGGAGCAGGTAAGCCGGCTCCAGTTGATCAAGGACCGGGGCAAGGTCATCATCGGCTGCAATGCCGAGCTCCCGGGTTTCGGCTACATCAATCCCAGCGGCGAGTTCGAGGGCTTCGACATTGATTTTGGTAGAGCGATCGCCGCGGCGATCTTCGGGGATGACACCAAGATCGAGTTTCGCCCGCTGACCGCGGCCGAACGGCTGCCCGCGCTGCAGACCGGGGAGATCGACGTGCTGCTGCGCAACACCACCTGGACACTGACCCGGGATACGGTCAACGAGCTGGATTGGGCCTGCGTGACCTTCTACGACGGCCAGGGAATGATGGTGCGTAAAGATTCCGGCTGGAAGACCTTCCAGGATATGGAGGGGGCTACGGTGGCCACCACCACAGGCACGACCACGGAGATGAACCTGGCGGATTCGTTTCGCTCCAGAGGCATCGATTATACGCCCCTGCTGTTTGAAAGCACCCAGGACACCAACACCGCTTACGAGGAAGGCCGGGCCGATGCAGAGACATCCGACAAGTCTCAGCTGGCAGCGCTTCGCTCGGCCATGGCCAACCCGGATGAGCACGTCATACTAGACCTGACCATGTCCAAAGAACCCCTCGGTCCGCTCACCGCTCACGGGGACAACCAGTGGAACGACGTGGTGCGCTGGGTTTGCTGGGGCATGATGCAGGCCGAAGAATCCGGCGTCGATTCGAAGAACGTCGATCAGATGCTGAGTTCGAACGATCCCACCGTACGGCGTCTTTTGGGCGTCGAGGGGGAGGCCGGGCAGGACCTGGGATTGCCCGCAGACTTCATGGTCAAAGTGCTCAAGCAGGTCGGCAACTATGCCGAGGTATACGATCGGCACCTGGGACCGAAGGGCATCAATATCCCCCGAGGACCCAACCGGTTGTGGAAGGACGGGGGATTGTTGTACCCCATGGCCTGGCGCTAGATCCACGGATAGCTGGTCGCTATCCGAGACAAGCCGCGGCTATTGATTTGGTAGGAATTCAGGACGGCCCGATGATCCATCGGGCCGCCACTTTCCTGACCGCGTGAGGGAGTACACGGTGAAGAGAACCGGAGCGCAAACGCGCAAGGTACCGTTCTGGCGGGATATCCGGGTATTGAGGGCTTTTGCGCAATTCGTTTTTCTCACGGCAGTGGTAGCCCTCGTCCTGTGGGCGATCTCCAACTATAGTCAGCGGGGTTTGATCTTCAGCTACAGTTTCCTGGATGAGGCGGCCAGTTTCGACCTGGCCGAGGGGATCGAGTTCAAGCCCACCGATACCTACGCCCGGGCCTTTCTGGTCGGAGTGCTCAACACGATCAGGGTGGCGGTCATCGGTATCGTTCTGGCTACGTTGCTCGGATTGTTCACCGGAATCGCCAGATTGTCGCGCAACTGGCTGGTCAGTAAGGTCGCCACGGTATACATAGAAGTTATCCGCAATACACCCCTGCTGGTTCAGCTGTTCTTCCTCTATTTCGCGGTGATCTTGAAGCTGCCCAGGCTTTCAGAGGCCGTGGTTCTTCCGGGACCGGCCTACCTGAGCAATCGGGGGATCGTGGCACCCTGGCCGCGCCTGACCGAAGCATTTCGCCTCTGGTGGCCCTTCCTCCTGCTTGCCCTGGCCGCTGCGGTCGTGCTGATCATCATCAGGCGGCGCACCCGGGCGCGGATCGGTCGACCCGGCATCGGGGCGGTTTGGGTTCTGGCCTGTCTGGTCTTGATCCCCGTGGCCGGCTGGCTGGTCGTTCCGGGGCATCCACTCTGGCTCGATATCCCCGAGCTGATCCAGAAGTCCGGGGGAGTGTTCAAGGTTGAAGGAGGAGTGAACCTCTCTTCGGAGTTCACCGCCCTGCTCCTTGGACTGGTCATCTACACGGGCGCCTATATCGCCGAGGTGGTTCGGGCGGGACTTCAGTCCGTTGCCAAGGGGCAGACGGAGGCGGCCCGGGCTCAAGGGTTCACCAATGGTCAGATTGTACGCCTGATCGTGCTTCCCCAGGCTCTGCGCGTTATCATACCGCCGCTGATCAGCCAGTACCTGAACCTGACCAAGAACTCCAGTCTGGCCATCGCTATCGGATTCTTGGACCTGTATGCGGTCAGCCAAACCATGCTCAACCAGTCGGGTCGGGTAGTGGAGGTGTTTTTCATGATCATGGGCAGCTATCTGGCGATCAGCCTGACCATTTCACTGATCATGAATATCGTAAATAAACGCATGCAGATCGTAGAGAGGTAGGCATGATGGATCCTTCCGATATGGAGATGCCCCCCCGCGTCGAAGTCGGGGTGTTGGGCTGGCTGAAAAAGAACCTGTTCAGCCCCTGGTACA
>Ga0315545_1003591_pt1 | contig 13196 bp, 11 predicted proteins | sample SalMarSW160210MG_FD_203096 | JGI IMG/M metagenome (GOLD analysis project Ga0315545, IMG submission 203096) | Salt marsh sediment microbial communities from the Plum Island Ecosystem LTER, Massachusetts, United States - Salt Marsh Sediment SW1602-10 ... | reverse complement strand
TTGGGAGGCCGTCCCTTCTCTATTATGCAAAAAGATTAACCGAAGAGTTAGGAGGGGCTAAAATTTATTTAAAAAGAGAAGATTTAAATCATACTGGTGCTCATAAAATTAATAATACTATTGGGCAAGCGCTTTTAGCTCGGAAGATGGAGAAAAAACGGATTATTGCTGAAACTGGAGCTGGCCAGCATGGTGTTGCTGTGGCTACGGTAGCAGCTTTATTTGGTTTCTCCTGTGCCGTGTATATGGGGGAAGTAGACATAAAACGACAGGCTCTTAATGTTTTTCGAATGAAGCTTTTAGGGGCAGAAGTAATTCCAGTTGGATCAGGGAGCAAAACCTTAAAAGATGCGGTGAATGAGGCAATTAGAGATTGGGTGACAAATGTGAGAACTACCTATTATATTATCGGTTCAGTAGTTGGTCCTCATCCTTATCCGATGATGGTAAGGGACTTTCAATCAATAATTGGAAAAGAGACCAAGGAACAGATTATAGCAATTGAAGGACGTTTACCTGATTATTTGGTGGCATGTGTAGGCGGAGGCAGTAATGCTATGGGGCTATTTTATGAATTTAAAGATGACCAGGAAGTAAAAATGTTTGGAGTTGAAGCTGCTGGGCACGGTTTATCTACTCAGGAACACGCGGCTACTCTTGGTGTTGGAGATATAGGGATACTTCACGGGGCAAAGAGTTATCTTTTACAGGATGAAAATGGACAGATAAAAGAGGCTTATTCTATATCAGCTGGTCTCGATTATCCCAGTGTTGGTCCTGAACATGCTTATCTAAAGAAAACTGGTCGGGCTACCTATGTATCGGCGACTGATAATGAAGCTTTAAAAGCATTTCAATTACTTTCTCGAACAGAGGGAATTATTCCCGCCTTAGAAAGTGCTCATGCCCTGGCTTATTTGCCAAAGTTAATCCCCAAAACCAAAAAAGAAGAGGTTGTGGTAGTCTGTCTTTCTGGTCGGGGAGATAAAGATACAGAAGTAGTTATTGATAAATTGGGGGTAGAATAATGAGAATTGAGAAAGTTTTACGTAGTTTAAGAGAAGAGGAAAAAAAGTCTCTAATTATATATATAACAGCTGGGGATCCTGATTTAAAAGTAACTGAAGAATTAGTTTATAGCATAGCTGAGGCGGGGGCTGATGTAGTAGAGTTGGGTATACCCTTTTCAGATCCTTTGGCAGATGGGCCTACTATCCAACAGGCTTCTCAGCGAGCCTTGAATGGAAAAGTGACTATTCCCAAAATATTAAGCACAATAGAAAAAATACGGAAAAAGTCTTCAGTTCCGATTGCTCTAATGACTTACTATAATCCTATTTTTTATTACGGTTTAGATCGTTTTGTGGCAGGTAGCAAGGCGGTTGGAGTGGATGGTCTTATTGTTCCTGATCTGCCTTTAGAGGAGAGCAAGGAATTGCGGGGCATTACTGAGAGGTTTGGGATAGAATTAATTTCTTTTATAGCCCCTACTAGTACTCCACAAAGAATTGATGCAATAGCTAAAGTGGCTCAAGGTTTTATTTATTGTGTTTCTGTTACGGGAGTAACCGGGATAAGAGAAAACCTTTCTTTGGATGTAGCGGAGATGATAAGAAAAATTCGTCCCTATACGGATATTCCGTTGGCAATAGGCTTTGGTATTAGCAATGCTAAGCAGGCTAAAGAGATGATAAAATATACTGATGCAATAATTGTGGGGAGTGCAGTGGTTAAAATAATAGAAAATTATCAAAATGATTTATCTGTGCTGTTAGGGCAAGTAAGAAGTTTTGTCAAATCTCTAAAAGAGGCAATACAATAGCGGAAGAAATATAGTATAAATATAAATGTAGTTATAATAAGATTAAAAGATTTTCGTTAACCAATTCTAACAACAAATATGATTTTATTTTTTATTGATAAGGAGTAAAAGAGGTATATGAAATATAAATGCCATATTTGTTAGTAGAAAACAGAGATTATAATTTTTTATAAGTTATTATTTAAAAATTATTTGACTGCTGAGAGGTTTTAATATATTATTAAACAAAATAAAATAAAAGTTGCCCTTTTAAATTGGTTCAGAGAGACTAATAAGGGGATAAAAAGAGAAAATTATATCCTCTTATTAGCGATTAATAAGAGGATATTTTATTATATAAAAACAAAATATGACTTCCTTTAACATCAGTCCAGTGAGGCTGGTAAGGAAAAATCATTATCTCCTTATCAACCAAAATGGGTTGCAAGGGGGTTTTTGTTTAAGTATATGGTAGGCAGAAGAGGAGGTTTGAAGAAGTGGATATGCAGGAAAAGGCTGTGGTGATGGGGGAAAATGAAATTGGGAGAACCCTGGTAAGGATTGCCCATGAGATAGTAGAAAAAAATAAAGGAGTAAGCAATCTTGCCCTTATCGGGATAAGGACCAGGGGAGTTTTCCTGGCTAAAAGATTGGCACAGGAAATTTTCGAAATAGAAAAAAAAGAGATCCCGGTAGGAACCTTAGATATAACTCTTTACCGGGATGATTTGTCCTTAGTTGCCCGCCAACCATTAGTGCTTAAAACAGAAATACCTTTTGATGTTTCGCAGAAAAAAATAGTACTGGTTGATGATGTCCTTTATACCGGAAGGACCATAAGGGCAGCCATGGATGCCATAGTGGATTTAGGAAGACCTCAGGTGATTCAGTTAGCTGTATTGATTGATAGAGGACATCGGGAATTACCTATTCGGGCAGACTATATCGGTAAAAACCTTCCTACTTCGAAGAAAGAGATAGTTAAAGTTAAGTTAAAGGAAGTAGATGGAGAAGACAAAGTGGGAATAGTGATAAAAAATATATAAATTAGTATATCGTATATCGTATATCGTATATCGTAAGGAATAAGAAAAAGAATGGATAACGAATAAAATTTAGTATATAGTTATTTCGTATTTTGGTATAAAGTGTTTAGCGGATAGTGGGCAGAAATACAGTAATATGTGATGAGTAATTAGTGATAAGTTTTGGATTATAAGTTTTATATTGCTTATTACATATTACATATCACACATTACAAAGTTTATTGGTTTATCAGTTAACTAATAAACGAAAGAAGATGAGTTTTATTTATAATATTAAAGTAAAGATTTTATCTAAAGAAGAGGTAGCTCCCAATATTTATCTGATGAGGTTAAAAGCTCCAGAAATTGCTCAAGATGCCCTCCCCGGACAATTTATCCATATTAAATGCAGTAAAGATAATTATCCTCTACTGCGCCGCCCCTTAAGTATTCACCGAATAGATAAAGAAAAAGGAGAAATTTTTATTCTATTCCAGATAATGGGAGAGGGCACAAAATTATTAGCCGATAGAACTATTAGAGATGATTTAGATATCATGGGTCCTATCGGTAATGGTTTTAATATCTATCCCGAAAGTAGGAAAATTATGATAGTAGGAGGAGGGATAGGAGTTGCCCCTTTACTGGCTTTATGCGAAGAATCTATAAGGCAAGGCAAAGAGGTACGAGTCTTGATAGGTGCCTTGAAGAAAGAGCTGGTCATAAGAGAGGAAAGCTTTAAGATTCTGGGGGCAAAAGTAGATGTTGCTACTGATGATGGAAGTTATCAGTATAAGGGTTTAGTTACTGATTTATTAGAAAGAATTATTAAAGAAGGATGGTTAGCAGATCAGATATTTGCTTGTGGCCCAAAACCTATGTTAAAAAAGATTAGTGAAATTGCTTTACAGGCAAATATTAATTACCAGGTATCTATGGAAGAACGGATGGCTTGTGGGATAGGTGCCTGTTTGGGGTGTGTCTGCAAGATAAAAACTAAGGATAAAAGAGAATACAAAGTTAAATATGAATATAAGAGAGTCTGTGTAGATGGACCCGTCTTCGCAGGAAGTGAGGTGGTCTGGGATGATTGATAAACCTAATTTAGAAGTGGAAATAGCTGGAATAAAGTTAAAAAATTCAGTGATAACTGCCTCAGGGACTTTTGGTTATGGTGAAGAGTTTTCTCCATTCATTGATTTAGATAAGTTGGGAGCAATGGTATTAAAGGGAATTACTCTAAAACCAAAGATAGGGAATCCACCTCCCCGGGTTATAGAGACCCCTTCGGGGATGCTTAATTCTATCGGCTTACAGAATGTAGGAGTCGAAATGTTAATTAAAGAAAAATTACCTTATTTACAAAAATTCAATACTCCGGTGATTATAAATATTTCCGGGGAAACTATAGAAGAATACATAGAATTAGCCAGAAGGCTGGGAGAAGTTTCAAAGGAGATGGGAGTTGCCGGTCTGGAGGTCAACATTTCTTGTCCCAATGTTAAAAAAGGAGGTATGGTCTGGGGAACAGATGCTAAAGCAACTTATAAAATAATAAATAGTATTCGGAAAACTACCCCTCTTCCTCTTATTGCAAAATTAACGCCTAATATTACAGATATCAAAACAATTGCACAAGCTGCTGAAGAAGCAGGAGCAGATGCTTTATCTCTAATAAATACTTTAGTAGGAATGGCAGTAGATATTGATTCTCGCAAGCCTAAATTAGCTAATATCAGTGGCGGCCTGTCCGGTCCAGCGGTAAAGCCGGTAGCTCTGTGGTTAGTCTGGCAGGTATTTCAGACAGTAAACATCCCGGTAATCGGGATAGGAGGGATAATAAAAGTTGAGGATGCCCTGGAATTTATCATTGCCGGAGCCCGGGCAATAGAGATAGGAACGGCGAATTTTGTAAATACCAGGGTAACTATTGAAATTATAGAAGGAATAGAAAAATATCTAACAGAAAATAATATTAAAGATGTAAATGAATTAGTAGGAAGTATGAAAATTTAATAAAAATAGGGGGAGAGAAGATGGATTTAACGGCGAGAGAAAGATTGGTCCTGGCTCTGGATGTAGACGATTTTAAAAAAGCAGAGGAATTAGTGGGCGAATTAAGTGATTATGTGGGGGTCTTTAAAATCGGAAACCAACTATTTACTGCTGAGGGGCCTAAGGTAGTTGATATGGTAAACAAAAAGGGGAGTAAAGTTTTTTTAGATTTAAAATTTCACGATATACCCAATACCGTTGCTCGGGCAGCAGAAGTAGCTACTAAATTAGGAGTTTCTATTTTTAATGTCCACACCTCCGGGGGATATGAAATGATGAAAGCAGCGGCTGAAGCCACTGCAAAAACCAGTCAAGAACTATGTATTAGAAAACCTATAATTTTAGGAGTAACTTTACTTACCAGTATCAATCAGGAAATTTTAGAAAAAGAGATAGGTATAAAAAAAAGATTAGAAGAACAAGTAGTTCATCTGGCTAAATTAGCTAAAGCTGCCGGTCTTGATGGAGTGGTAGCTTCTTCCTGGGAGATTAAGGAGATAAGAAAGGCCTGTGGAGAAGATTTTGTAATTTTAACTCCCGGGATACGTCCTGCGGGCAAATCTTCCGATGACCAGAAAAGAGTAATGACTCCCCAGGAAGCCATAAAATTAGGGGCTAATTTTTTGGTAATAGGAAGACCGATAAGAAATGCTGCTAATCCGGTAGAGGCCGCAAAACAAATATTAAGAGAGATGGAGGGAAATTAAAAGATGATTATTAAAACAGAAGAGGTAATGAAAAAATTTGAACAGGCAGGAGCTATCCAGAAAGGGCATTTTAAATTAACCTCAGGAGTTCACAGTGATACCTATATCCAATGTGCTCAGGTCATGCAACATCCTGAATTTATGCATAATTTATGCAGTGAACTGGGGAAGAAGTTTAGGGGAGATGATATTGATGTAATTGTAGGACCGGCAATCGGGGGTATTATTATGGCTCATGTGATGGCGCGAGTATTAGGACCCTGGGTGAGAGCAATCTTTACTGAAAGAGAAAATGGCAAGATGACCCTACGGCGTAGTTTTGAGATAAAAGAAGGAGAAAAAGTTTTGGTAGTAGAAGATGTCACTACCACCGGAAGTTCGGTAAGAGAGGTTATAGATATAGTAAATTCAAGGCAGGGAAAAGTTGTAGGGGTAGGAGTATTAATTGACAGAAGCGGGGGAAAGGTAGATTTTAGAATAAAGACCGAAAAACTCCTGACTGTAGATATAAAGACTTATCTGCCTGAGGAATGCCCTTTATGTAAAAAAGGAATTCCCGCAGTTAAACCAGGGAGTCGGGAGTTTTAGAATTAAAAAAATTTAAAAAAAATTTGACAAAAGTGGAATTTTAATATATTATAACTTTCAATATTAAAAGAATATTTTAACGAGGAAAGTACGTTGTCTTTTAAATTAAAAAGAGAAAGATACATTTGGTGAAAGTACCTTAAAAAAGATGACTGAAAAGAGAGCCTTAATAAAGATAGGTTGGTTACCTTTAAAAACTTCTAATGAGTGGGGTAAATAATTTATCCAATCCCAGGTGGTACCGCGAGATTTCATCTCGTCCTTTTATGATAATGAAGATTGTCAAGGGGACGGGATTTTTTGTTTTAAGAGAGGGATAATTATTTACTCAACCCGGGTGGCACCACGGGAAATTTTATCAATCTCGTCCCTTATGATAATTAACAAAAAGATCATCAGGGACGGGATTTTTTATTTTGTGTTCAGATGAGGTGAAAATAGAATGAAAAAAATAAAGATAAGCGTAATTGGTTCAACGGGTTATGCAGGGAAAGAATTAGTAAAAATATTAATGAATCATCGAAATGTGGAATTGGTTCATCTGGTTTCTTCCAGTTATGCAGGAAAAAATATAGCGGAGATATTTCCTGAATTCCTGAATAAATTAGATAAAAAACTTATCAATTTTAATTTAGACATAGTATCTCAAGATTCGGATCTGGTATTTACTGCTCTTCCCCATACGGTCTCTATGGATATGGTTCCTGAATTATTAAAAAAAGGTGTTAAAGTAGTTGATTTAAGCGCGGATTACCGTATAAAGGACTCTGCGGTGTATCAGGAATGGTACAAAAAAGAGCTCAACCAAATTAGTAAGGAGCTGTTACTTGAAGCAGTTTACGGTCTTCCAGAAATTTACTGGGATAAAATAAAAGATGCCTCATTGGTAGCTAACCCTGGCTGTTATCCGACCAGCGTAATTTTAGGGATCGCCCCTTTATTAAAACATCACTTTGTAGAACCAGTGGGGATTATTATTGATTCTAAATCCGGTATCAGTGGAGCGGGGAGGAAACTGTCTTTAGGTCTTCATTTTGCAGAGTGTAATGAAAATTTTAAAGCTTATAAGGTTGTCAGGCATAATCATATTCCGGAGGTCGAGCAGGAGTTATCTTCTATATATTTTGATGGAGATAACAATAAGCAGAAGCAGCAAGAAACAGAGATAAAAGTTTCCTTTACTCCCCACCTTCTTCCGATTAATAGAGGAATTTTATCCACCTGCTATTTAAGTTTAAGGGGTTCTAAAAAAGAAGAGGAGGTTTTGGAGATTTATCAAAAATATTATCATAAGGCACCTTTTGTGAGAATCTTTAAACCACCTAATTTGCCGGAGATAAAGTTTTCAGTAGGAACGAATTATTGTGATATTGGGTTTGCTGTAGACGAAAGAGTGGGGAAGATTAAAGTAATTTCGGTGATAGATAATTTGCTTAAAGGGGCAGCGGGGCAGGCGGTACAGAATATGAATATTATGTCTGGTTTCCCTGAGACCTGTGGGCTGGTATAAATTAGAGGTGAAAGGAGTTAAAAATGATGAAAGATGTTTTAAATAAAGAAGATTTTCAGGTTGTTAAAGGAGGAATAACTTATCCTAAAGGTATAAAAGCATCCGGAGTAAAATGCGGGATAAGATTTAATAAAAAAGATTTAGCCTTAATTTATTCGGAAAAATTAGCTAATGCCTGGGGAACATTTACTACCAATAAATTTAAAGCTGCTCCCTTGGTAGTTACCGAGAAAAATTTATCTTTATCGGGAGGTAAATTGCAAGTGGTGTTAATAAATAGCGGGATAGCCAATGCCTGTACCGGAGAGAAGGGGCTAAAGGATGCCTGGGAAACGGTAAATTATGTTTCAGAGGGATTAAAGATTGAGAAGGAGTATGTGGCGGTCACTTCTACCGGGAAAATCGGTGAATTTTTACTTATGAAAAACATAGAGAATGGTCTGAAAGAAGCTATTTATAAACTGAGTGTTCCAGGAGGTACAGAGGCGGCAGAAGCGATTTTAACTACTGACACTAAAAAGAAAGAAATTGCAGTTAATTTTAAATTAGACGGGGAAGAAGTAAGAATCGGAGGGATGGCTAAAGGTTCAGGGATGATTCATCCTAATATGGCGACTATGTTGGGATTTATTACCAGCGATATTTCCATTAAAGGAGAGTTGCTCCAAGAAGCGCTAAAGCAGGTAGTGGAAAAAACCTTCAATATGATTAGTGTAGATGGTGATACGAGCACTAATGATATGGTATTACTTATGGCCAATGGCTTAGCAGGGAATAAATTAATCGATAAAAAGGATGTTGATTATTATAAATTTTTAAGTGCCTTACAGCATGTGGCTGAATATCTGGCTAAATCTATAGCTAAGGATGGAGAGGGGGCGACCAAGATGATTGAGGTAGAAGTGAAAAATGCTCTATCTTTAGCCGAGGCTAAGAAGGTTGCTAAGGCGGTAATTAATTCTCCTCTGGTGAAGGCCGCGATCTTTGGCAGAGACCCTAATTGGGGAAGAATTTTGGCGGCAGTCGGTTACTCCGGGGCAGAGGTAGTACCTGATAAAGTTGACCTATATTTAAAAGAAAAGATAGTTGAGAATGGCCAACCTTTGACGTTTTCACGACAAAAGTTACACGAATATTTAGAATCTTCTGATGAAGTTAAAATTATAATTGACCTTAAGATGGGAGAAGTAAATGCTACTGCCTGGGGATGTGACCTGACCTATGACTATGTGAAGATAAATACTAAGTACAATTAGTACAGTGATAAGTGGAGTAAGTGATAAGTAATGTGTAATTAGTAATATGTAGGGGTTCGATTCATCGAACCCGGCAAAGAAATTAACAAAAAAACTTCGGGTCGGATGAATCCGATCCCTACAGCAACTGGAAAACTGGTTAACCTGCTAACTGGATAACTAATCATAAATGGTAAATTAGAGCTTAATTAGAAGATAAAAGGATGGTGAATAATGATTATAAAGGATAAAGATATAGATAACCGCGGGGAAGTCCTTTTAGAAGCCCTCCCTTATATTAAGAAATTCTGGAACAAAATAGTAGTTGTAAAATACGGCGGTAGCGCCATGAAGGATAAAGATTTAGAAAAACAGATTACAAAAGATATCATTTTATTAAAATATGTGGGGATGAAGCCGGTAATTGTTCATGGCGGAGGACCAGAGATCTCTGTAGAAATGGAAAAGAGGAACAAGATTCCCCAATTTCTTAACGGATTAAGAGTAACCGATAAAGAGACGATGGAGATAACTGAAATGGTTTTAATCGGTAAGATTAATACTCGTTTAGTAGCAGAGATTAATCTTTATATTTCCGAAGGTCCGGAAAATGGAATAAAGGGTATCGGCCTGAGCGGGGAAGATGCTCAGCTTTTAACGGTTAAGAAACACCGAATCCCGGAGTTGGGATTGGTAGGAGAAGTGGAAAAAATTAATCCCGAAATATTAACAATTTTACTGGAAAAGAATTATATCCCGGTAATTGCTACGGTCGGAGTGGATAAAGAAGGGATAAGATACAACATTAATGCTGATACTGTAGCAAGCCAGATAGCCATTTCTCTACAAGCAGAGAAGCTGATATATTTGAGCGATGTGGATGGAATATTTAAAGATTTTAAAGACCCAACTTCCTTAATTAGCAGTTTACCCATTAATCAAGCTAAGGAATTAATTAAATCTGGGAAGATTCAAAAGGGGATGATTCCCAAAGTAGATTCAGCAGTTCAAGCTTTAGAGGGGGGAGTAAATAAAGTGCATTTCTTAAATGGTAAACGTGCTCATTCTGTTTTGTTAGAATTATTTACCGATAGTGGAATAGGAACAGAAATTATTTGCTAATTAGTGTAGTTTAAATAAAATCCATGCAGCCAATCATTATATATATTAAATAAGGAGGACTAAAGGTTATGAAAACTAAAGAATTAATAGAAAACGAAAAAAAATATTTAATGCAGACTTATAGCAGGCCAGGTATGGTATTAGACAAAGGTGAGGGGATGAAGGTATGGGACCTGGAAGGAAAGCAATACTACGATTTTATTGGTGGTATAGCAGTAAATGCCCTGGGATACAGTCATCCTAAATTAGTTCAGGCCATTAAGAATCAGGCAGAAAAATTAATTCATTGTTCTAATCTTTATTATAGCGAACCACAGATAATTTTAGCTCAGATGTTGGTAGAGCTTTCTTGTGGGGATAAAGTATTTTTTGGTAATAGTGGAGCAGAGGTAAATGAAGGCGCAATCAAATTAGCAGTTAAATATTTTAAAGAGCAAAATAAAGATAAACATAAAATAATTTATATGAAAAATTCTTTTCACGGTAGGACTATTGCTACGTTGGCTGCTACCGGTCAATACAAATATCAGAAAGATTATCTTCCTCTTTTGCCTAAATTTAAGCAAGTTATATTCAATGATCTTAATTCAGTTAAAGAAGCAGTTGATGATCAAGTAGCAGCAATTATAGTAGAACCGATTCAGGGTGAGGGCGGAATTAATATTGCCAGTAAAGAATTCATAGAAGGATTAAGAGAATTATGCAACAAAAAGGATATGTTATTGATTTTTGATGAAATCCAATGTGGCATAGGAAGAACCGGAAAAGTATTTGCTTACCAATATTACAATGTAGAGCCGGATATCTTAACTCTTGCTAAATCCTTAGGAGGAGGATTACCTATCGGAGCTTTGATTGCTAAAGAGAAAGTAGCCTCCTCTTTCAAACCCGGTGATCACGGAACTACTTTCGGAGGTAATCCTCTTGCTTGCACAGCAGCGATAGCTAATTTAAAAGTTTTAAAAGAGGAGGATTTAATTGGGAAGTGTCAGAAAAAGGGAGAATATTTTAAAGACAAATTAAATGGTCTCAAAGAAAAGTATCCAGAGAAGATAGAAGAAGTCAGAGGTTTAGGCCTGATGGTGGGGATGGAATTAAAAGAAGAAGGCCAGGAGATAGTAAAAAAATGCGTAGAAGAAGGAGTATTAATTAATTGTGCTGCTAAAAAAGTTTTACGTTTTCTCCCTCCGTTAATTGTGAAAGAAAAAGAGATAGATTATTTGATAGATATTTTAGATAAAGTATTTCAAGGGTAAACTTTTGTGCCTGGCACAAAAGTTTACTTTAATTATAAATAAAAAATAAGGGGAAATGAAAAAAATGAAAAAAGTAATATTGGCTTATTCTGGGGGGTTGGATACCTCCGTAGCCATAAAATGGCTAAAAGAAAACTATTGCGAGGAAGTAATTGCGGTGGCAGTTGACGTAGGACAAAATAGTGATTTAGAATATGTAAAAGAAAAAGCTCTTAAAATTGGAGCGAGTAAATCTTATGTTATTGATGCCAAAGAAAAATTTGCGAAGGAATATGTTCTACCAGGTTTACAAGCAGGTGCGGTTTATGAGTCAAACTATCCTTTAGCTACCGCTTATTCTCGACCCTTAATATCTAAAATTATGGTTGAGATTGCCGAAAAAGAACAAGCGGAAGCTATTGTTCATGGCTGTACCGGTAAAGGTAATGATCAGGTAAGATTTGAAGTGTCTATTGCCGCCTTAAATCCTAACTTACAGGTAATTGCCCCGGCAAGGGAATGGGGATTTACCCGGGACGAAGAGATTGAATATGCTAAAAAATACAATATTCCTGTCCCCGTAGATGTGGAAAATCCATACAGTGTGGATCAGAATTTATGGGGGAGGTCTATTGAATGTGGAGTATTGGAAGATCCCTGGGTAGAGCCACCGGAAGAAGGAGTTTACGAATGGACGGTAAGCCCGGGGAAGGCTCCTGACAAACCAACTTATCTGGAGATATATTTTGAAAAGGGAGTGCCGCAGAGTATAAATGGAGAAAAGATGTCTCTGGTAAATTTAATTTTGAGTTTAAATAAAATTGGAGGAGAAAATGGAGTAGGACGAGTAGATATGGTAGAGAATAGATTAGTAGGGATTAAATCTCGAGAAATCTATGAATGCCCAGGTGCAACTATCTTGTTAAAGGCATATCAGTCTTTGGAAGGGTTGGTTTATCCTCGAGAATTATCCCACTTTAAACAGATTATTTCTCAAAAATATTCTGAATTAACCTACTATGGCCTATGGTTTTCTGCCTTAAAAGAAGCCTTGGATGGTTTTGTAAAAGTAATTAAAGATAAGGTAACCGGGACCATAAAAGTAAAATTATTCAAAGGTAATTGTGTAGTTGTAGGAAGAAAATCTAAAAATTCTCTATACGATTTTAACTTGGCTACTTATGATCAGGGAGATACCTTCAATCAAGATTTTGCTAAAGGATTTATTGAACTATGGGGCTTACCTACTAAAGTGTATTCTTCGATGAATAGGAAAAATAAATAGCGTAGAGCGTGTAGCGTTTAACGTATAGAAATACAGTGATTAGTAACATGTAATTAGTAATAAGTTTTAGATTACAAGCTTCAAGTTACAGGATTTATTTTGTTTAGTTATTATTTCCTCCCCCTTGAGGGGGGAGGATTAAGGTGGGGGTGAAGATGATGGAAAAGCTATGGGGTGGAAGATTTAAAAAGAATATAAATAAAGAGATGGAAGAATTTATTTCCTCCCTCTCTTTTGATAAAAAATTAATTAAATATGATCTCTTGGGGAGCATTACTCATGCTCAGATGTTAGGAAAATGCAAAATTATCGCTAAAGAAGAGAAAGATAAAATCGTTGAAGGATTAAAACAAATTCTAAAAGAAGTACAAAAGGGCGAAGTAGAAATTGTCACTGGAGAAGCAGAAGATATTCATTCCTGGGTGGAAAAAAAGTTAAAAGTAAAGATTGGGTCCATCGCAGGGAAGTTGCACACTGCGCGCAGCAGAAATGACCAGATAGCTCTCGATGAGCGGATGTATTTAAAAGAAGAAGTGCTAAAGATCCAAGATTTATTGAAAGATCTACAGAAATCTTTTTTGATAACAGCCCAAAAAAACTTAGGAATAATTATGCCCGGTTATACCCATTTTC
>Ga0315545_1003590_pt1 | contig 13197 bp, 8 predicted proteins | sample SalMarSW160210MG_FD_203096 | JGI IMG/M metagenome (GOLD analysis project Ga0315545, IMG submission 203096) | Salt marsh sediment microbial communities from the Plum Island Ecosystem LTER, Massachusetts, United States - Salt Marsh Sediment SW1602-10 ... | reverse complement strand
GGCCGCGATCGCGGAGCCCGAAGCTGCGAATCGGCTCACGGGCCTCTCTGTGGTTCTGGTGGTCAAGACACACAGACATATCCGGTAGAGAACGAAGACCGCGGCCGCGCCGGACAGCACTGAGACAAGGCCGCATCTTGCGGCAAGCGACCCGAATGGAAAGACGATGCATGCAAGCTTGATCAGCAGGACAAAGATCGGGTAGCCGGGCGGGTGCGGTATCCCGAGGCAGCTCGCGGCCGTGATGAGTTCACCGCTATCGCCGACATAAATGGTTGGGCACAGGGTCTTCAGATACGTGAAGAACGCAAGGACGAAAAGCGCAATGCCAACCCACAGTCTCATCAGGATGTCGCAGGGGCGGCTCATGGAGGGCAGGACACTGGATTGTCTTTTTAGAGTGGACCTCCTGAGCGGGTACTGTCGGTGCACAAAGAGGTCTCGAGCAATGCTGCTAGAGAGATATCTATCTAGCGAACTAGTGTTTATCGTGTCTAGTTGCGCCGCTCAGTCGAGCACGGAGCGCGACGCACTTTCGATGGATTTCCTCTTAGCCAAATCCAGTCGTCGGAATTCCTCCTTCACGGCTTTCTCTAGGTCTTCCCGTATAGCGTTCATCTCCTCAAACGTCTTAAACCTCTTCTTATCGGGCTTTCCTCCTAGGCCTTTGATTGGACCCTTATCCCTACTCACTTCGACTTCCTCCTATCGCGGATGCGTTGACCAGATCACTATACATATCATATCCTTTTTCATCGTCCGGATTCAATTCGCGCTTTATGATGAACCTGTTGGGAGGGCTACCCAGGTAGTCCACACCATTAACAATCAAGTACTCGGGGTAGTGTATAACAAGGAATGACATAACGTCATCCGGCGTAGCCGTCGTGTCCCATATTATCTCTCCCAAGACCTTCTTCTTGCTGAAACTAGACTTACTTGCGACTTCCGCCAGCCAGATGAACCTGGGCATCGGCAACCGGGCGTAAAGCCTGTCGATCCCGTGAGGGGGCCGAGCGCCTTCAGCCTTGTGGCTGCGGAAAGCCTTGTAGGAAACCGAGGATGCAAGCAGGACTCGAATGACAAGTTCAGACTTCGGGAGCGACGGTGAAAGCTGCTTCAGGCCCAGTTCTTCGTGATCCACTAACTTCAACGTTAATGTCTCGATTTGCTCCGCAGTCAGGTGCATCTTCTCGTATAGGGGGACCACAAATGCGTCGATATCAGAAGTGGTGTATTCTGAGATGTTCCCCAGACATGGGGGACCGGGTGTCAGCATGAGCTGATATGGTGCCCAGTTGTCATCATTTATGACCAGTCCTTGCAGATAATCGTAGCTTGTAAGCACGTGGGTACCGCCGGAAAGCTGCTGGTCAGGCTTGTAGTCGGAGACATGGCCTAGTGCCACGACGGCGTGCTCGTCTTTCTTAATGGCGCAGACTACCGGCAAACCCGAGGAAATGTATGCGAGGAGGAATCGCTCGAACTCAAAGGGGTTGTAGCTGTCTCTGGAATATATCTCCGGCGAAAGCCCGAATCGAGCGAATATCTCTGCGATCTGACTGACCGTGAGGCCGTGGGTTGAGGGAACCAAACGGCCGAGCGAGTAGTCGGTCGTCATTTGCGTGATCTGGTATGGATATGCCTCTTTGTAGGTTCTATACTTCTGCGATAGATACCTGAAAACCATCCAGCAGTCGGCATGGGCGCATCTTGTTACGTCTTTGTGCTGCGCGATGAACGGGAAGCCCTCGATCTCAAGTTCGGCTCCCAGTATGTGCGCGTAGTATTTCGCCGCACAGATAGAGCCCTGCAGTCCCTCAGCGCGTCTGGGATCGATTATCATGCTGCCTATGCACTGGTTTCTGGTTGGCCTGACGACCACGTATCCAATGTAGTCTTTTTGGTGCACGTCGAGAGAGTACAAGTCTTGGTCCCGTATGATTCGACTGAAGAAATGAAGCCTAAGGCATTTGGACTGGTATGCCGCGAATTTCCTGGAATAAAAGCCCGTATAAACATCTCTGAAGTCCTTGTCGATGTATCTCCGTTCGGCAACGACGGACTTGGCTCGCCTGCGAAGCATCTCTCGGCATTTCGCGAAATAGCCTGCCAGAAGCCCGTATTTCCTACCTTGAAGTAATATCTCGCATTCTTCGGGAAGCCGGTCCCATTTTTGGGGTTTGTCAAGGCGGATAATCTTGAAGAAATCTTCCGTTGGATCGGGGCTCTGGTCTAGCATGGACTTATCCTCTGGCATGAAACACCTCACTCACTTGCCTGCAGAACTCTCAGCGCCTTCCGCGAGCGCCCGTTGCTCTGATTGGCTACACAGCGGCTAAACCAATAGTATGCCTCTTGTACTGCCATGCTGGAAATAGCGTTTGAAATCTGCTCGGTGCGCGTCGTCTTCCTGGGTGGCTTTGCCGCCACAAACAGCAGGGCGAGGCGCACGCCTTCTTCCTCGTCAAGAGCGAACGGAGTCTTTTGGTCGCGCTTGAGGCTCGCACGGTTATATCACTTCCTTCTGAGCCCCGAAATGAGCGGCTCCAGGATCAAGTTGAGTGGGAGGCCCCAGACTCGCACCAGCCTCGTGAGCTTCCTTCTTTTGCGCTCGGGCTCCTTCTGCGGTTGAAGGAGCTCAATCCTATACTCGCTCTGATTGACGGGGAAAACCCTGAGCCCATAGGGGCACGGATTCATTTATTAAGTCTCATGTTCGGGGGGAAGAGTCTGTAGAGGCAGACTTGGGTCTCCGCCCTTCGTGGTCAACGGGCGAACACATAAGTCCACCCTTACGCGGCCCCGTCGGAGGTTACGTCCCAGCCTCACAAGCCCCGCCTCTACGTCACGTTCCCTTTTCGCCCCTTCGCCTTTTCGCGTACGAATAAGGCCTGCTAATCTACGACGACAAGGTATGGGAAGGAAGTGCTGCGGTTGCCGCCCTCGTCCACCGCTTGAATCTCTATCAGATGATGGCCTCGCTCTCCGCCAGAGATGCGGCATCTGGCGCCATAATAGGTCCTGTGGCCGTCGCCTGTGAGCCCGTCAAGCTCGACATCGCCAAAGTCAAAATCGCGCGTGTCACGGACCGACTTCCTGGCCTGTACCGAGGCGATGTCCGAAGGCCCATCGGGATCGTTGACGATAACGTTGAGGAAGAGCGTCCCACCCGCGTCCTGGTCGATCTTGCAGCTGCCGAAACCGGCCAGGAGTAGCTCTGGCTCGGGCCCCACGTTCCGGCTTGAGACGCCTCGAATCGAGTCCAGAATGTAGTTCTGGAGATTCAGGCTCAGCCTCGGAGCAGGCTCAGCACCGACGGCAGAGGAAGCTCCAAGACCGGGAATGCCACCAGGTGATGTGCTTTGAAGCCCGGGAAGGTCGAACTGCGGATAATCGTCGATCGTCACGTAAGGCCAGACGTTGCTCGTATTCCCGTCGGCGTCGCTCGCGATGACCTCAAACAGGTAACGACCCGCCTGAAGTCCGCGTCCAGGCACTACGTCCACGAAGCAAGCGTATATCCCATCCCCGGCGAGGCCGTCCTGCGACTGGCCGTCATCAAGGAGCGGCACGAGCGCATTGCCTTCGTAGCAGAGATCGACGCTGGCGATATCGTCGTCAGGATCGGTGCAATACGCTACCATGTGGAGCCTGCCTCCAAGTCGCTCTGAGACGTGAGAGCCGAAGTAGCCCGCCATCCATACTATTGGAGGCACCGAGCGGGCGGAGGGAGTTGTCCCCTGCGAGCCTTCCTCGATATCTGGGCCATCGATTGCGCCAACCGCGGGATACCTCGCCGTCTTGCTCGTCGCATCGGCGAAGAGAAAATAGTGAGTGTGCTCCCCGGGCGTGAGCATGATGTTCGTAGCGTAGTAGCCGTTGGCCGCCTCTCCCGAACAGTGCGAGAGCGCATACTCCGCGTCATCTACGATAACCTTCGCCACCGACGGCGGCTCGAGCTCCCTGTCGAAATAGTGGATCTTGAACTCGTATCTCGTCGCGCTTCTGCCGGACGGACCACACGTCGCATCCGAAAGTGTCGGGGCGGTGTTATGCACTGGCAGGTCTTTCAAAGCGTACAGCTTCTCCTCAGACCCAAAATAGACGCTGCCGTCAGGCCCAATCGCTGGCGAGCTGTGGACTTTAAAGCCATAACCAGGCCTGACCGGATCGTAGAAACGCCACGCCAGCGTGCCGTCCTTGCCAACGCAGTAGAGGTTGCCGTCGTGCGAACCGAACAGAATGTTGCCGTTGCCGTCGATCGCAGGCGAGGTGTGGATGACGTTGTTGGCGGCATAGGTCCAGTTTGTCGTCCCCGTCTCAGCATCGATCGCGTAGAGCTTGTGGTCGTAAGAGCCCACGTAAAGCACGCCATCTTGAGATAGCGCTGGCGACGAGTGGACGATGTTGTCGGCATTAACTCGCCACTTGAGCGTCCCGTCGGAGTTGATGGCGAGTATCTGATAGCCCGCGCCCACATATATTGTCGCGTTGGGACCTACAACCGGCGAGGACGTAACAACAGCGCCCGTATCGTAGCTCCAGCGCAGGTTCCCGTCGTGCCGAACCGCGTAAAGTTTGTTGTCGTCGGACCCAAAGAAGACCGTGCCGTCAAACCAGATAGCGGGCGAAGAGGTTACCCAGCTGCCGGTATTGAATCGCCACCTCAGCTCACCGTCGGGCGTCATTGAATACAGATAGCTGTCACTACAGCCGAAATAGACGTTCCCGTCGATACCGATCACGGGAGATGAATCTAAAACGCCGCCGGTCTTATAGGACCAGTTCAGCGCGCCCTCTTGATCGAAAGAGTAGAAGTAGTGATCGCCAGAACCGATGTACAAACTGCCATCCTCGGCAAGAGCTGGTGTGCTCGCGACATAATCGCCCGTGCTGACCGCCCACTTGACCGTCCCATCGGTGTTGATCGCATAGACATTGCCGTCGCAGCAGCCGAAGTAAACGGTGTTGTCGGCATCTACAACGGCCGACGAGATGATATAGCCGCCCGCAACGAAGCTCCAGTTGAGCGTTGGCGCCGAGGTGGCCACAACAGGAGTGCTGCCGCTGTGGTCTGGATCGTGCCTGAACATCGGCCAAGTCTCGGTCCTTTCCTCTGAAAGAACCGTCGGGCCGTAGAAATAAGGCGGAACTTCGCCAAACTCTGGCAGCCACACCACTCCCGCGCCGCCTCCGCCCTCGAACTCGAAGTAGAACGTGTGATAGCCAACCTTCAGGGACGTGGTGTAGGAGTAGGTCCCCTCCCACGGGTCTCCGGCCACAAGCGCCATGCTGCGAGGCATGTTGTCTATATAGACCAGCGTGGATACTGGAGCAGCGAGGTCCCTGTCGAAGAAGTCAACGCTATACGTGAACGGCGTCCTGGTGGTCCCGATCTCAGGCTCCACGCGGCCAAACGCAAGCCCAATACTTCTACCCGTCCAGAAGCAGAACGAATACTCCGAGCCGTTGGGGCACAGCTCGAGGTCCGAAACACGCATCTTCACGCATATCTGCCGTCCAGCAGCGAAAGCGCGTCCTGGAACATAGGTGTAGCGATAGCCGTTTGCCACATCCTCTCGGGTAACATACCCGCCGTTATATCGCAGGTCCTCGCCCTCTTTCATCACATGGACAAAACCCTCGCCGTCATCATGATCGACCCTTATCGAGACCGAGTTGGTATCCACGCCCTTGCCGACGTCCGTAACCGTCAACATAACGATCGTGCTTGTATCGACATCCACCGAATATGGCGCGGGGAATATATCCGAGAAGACAGGAGGCGCAGAATCAACCTCGAAGTTTGCCTCGTCCTGAAACGGCTCGAAGACCACGCCCTGATTGACGTGGTCGCCGGTACCGGTTCCGATGCCCGCCGGCCCATCTACCTCGCCCCACCAGTTCAGGACGGCGTCTATCGCGGCCCCCTCCTGAAGGTTCACCACTCCAAACTCCTCGTTGCTCACGATGTCGTTGGAATGGATCATCGGCGTCGCGCCGTGCGGGTCAGTGAATCCCGGGTCGGTCTCGCAGCGCACGCCGTTGCGGTTGCACATGATCGCGTTGTTGAGTATGGAGGGTGACGCCTTTCCGCTGTGTGCGTAGCAGTGAACACCGGCCCTTGAAAAGAGAGCAATGGAATTGTGCTGAATCAGCGGGGAGCAGCTGTCTATGAATATCGACGTGCCATACTTGAAGACGCATTCCTCGATCTTATTCTTGTCGTTCTCGCACTTGAAGAACTCCCAGTCTCCGGGCTGTGGCATCGGCGTGGAACCCGAAAGAAGGACCGAGCCGCCGGCAGCGTCGTCATTGAAGGACGTGAAATAAATCCTGTCCCGAGTCGTGCCGTTCAAGACAAGCTGGCCCTTGATGTAGATGCTCATGTCCTTGGCCATCTTGATTATCGTCCCAAGAGGAACATCCACAACGGTGTCTTCCACGACAAACTCATAAGGGTCGCCGCTCTCAGCAACGCCGGACATGTCGGAACCAACCAAGATCGCCGTGCGAGTGTTGGAGACTATCTCAAACTGCTCTTCTCGCTCCGTATTTGGGCACAGCATAGAACCCGTGAGAACGTTCTCCTTCCAGTCGGTAGTTTCGTCAACAAGCGTGTCGAAAACGCCGCCGAGCGGTTCGCTTGACATGATAGCCGTGGAAAGCCCGTAGCTTCTGTATCCACCGGCTATTACCACCGGGTCGATGACAACGTAGGGATAATGGAAACCAGTTACGTCATCCCAAGTGGCGCCGCGGCCCCGAATCGTGCCGCCAATCGCCACAGCACGATAGGCATTACTCATCAATGTGTTGTTGATGTAAACCGGATCGCACGTACCCAAAAGGGTCAACGGATAGCCGTGATTGCCCAAAAGCCGGTTATCCTGAAGCGTCGGCTCGCAGGGACCCAGATAATCTCGCCCCGTCTCGAGGCATATACCGCCGCCCTCATAGATGCCGCTAGCCTCATCTACGACGTGGCCGCAGTCCTGAATCACATTACGCGAGACCTCAGGTCTCGTTGGCTGCGCCTCCGCGTAGATATACAGGCCATACAAGTAGAAGTTGGAGATGATGTTATTGATGAATGTAGGGCAACACTGATCGATCTTGACAAAAGTGCCGTAGCTGAAGTTGCTGTTTTCCACCAAGCAGTCCTCGCAGCATATCCTGCACTGATACCAGTCCCCTGGCGAGGGGACGCTGTTGCTTCCCGGAACCCTCAAGCCGGAAGCATCGTTGTGAAGCGACGTGAAGTAGCTGCGCGAGGACGACGAGCTAGAGGTCTGAATAGTGCCCAGTATCTCGAGGCTCGTGCCCCCGGAGAACTTGAGCACGCAGTTCGGCGAAATAGCGAGATCGCAGCCCGCGGCGATGACGAGGTCCTCCAACACGACGTAAGGAAGATGCTGATTCACCGGCGATATCTGCCCCGCCGCCACAGCCCTGTCGTCAACTAGCGGGAGGAAGTACTCAACGTAAGTATAATCGCCGGTCTCATCGTTTAGCTCACCGGGCTTTATGTAGCCCTTGATACCGATCGCCGAAACAAACCTGTCGTCATTCGTCCTCTGCCGAATCATGTTCCCGTCCGGAATCGGGTTCTGTGGGACGCCGCCCACGTCAAGCATGACAGGTAGTGTGTTCTCAAACACTATCGGCAGGCCGCCGCGAGCAACCTCAGGATCGGTGCTCATGATTATCTGGTTGAACTCTATCAGCGGAACGCACGGCCCGAAGGACGAAGGAGGAGTGTAGCAATAGATCGCGACACCAGCATCATACTGATCATTATTGTCGAAGTCCTCATACTCCTCTTGGCCAGCGTCGAACTTGCCGTTCTCGGGGTTGTCGTCCGTATAAGGCTCACCGATGTCGAAAATCTTGTTGCACTCGATAACAGGGCTGACGAGCGTGTCCCGTGCAACGATGTAGAACCCATAGCGACTGAACTTCTCGATACGGTTGCCATACAGCCTGGGTGAGCAATCCTCGATCTCTATCGACTTGCCGTAGCGGAAAGTACAACCAGAGAACGTGGCATTGTGGTTGTAGATGTAAATCGAGTTCCAGTCGCCCACCTGAGGCGACCCTGTGCTGCCCTCCCAAGCGCCATCTAGCGTTGTATCGTCGTTTATGGACGTAAAAAGCGCCTCCTGCGCCTCCACCACGCCATCAACGAAGATGTCAACGTGCGACGCAAGCTTGACAACAACGCCCGACCCTATAATCAGCTTGACCCTGTCGCTCGGATCATCTGGATTGACGCTATGAACGGTAAGATCACGCATCAAGACAATTGGGTTTTCGCTCGCATCCCAAGTTGTATCCTCAGTGATCTCGTAGTCGGACCATTCGCCGGCGTGGCATATAGTCAAACCAATGATAAGAAAGACAAATACCGAGCAACCGATCGCGACCCGTCTTAATGACATTTCCGGTCCTCCATCAAATCATAAGACACCCCGACCAACGCACACAAAACCACCACTATGGCCAGTCTGCCCAGTCTGACATGCAGCATAGAATGTAAACTTATCAGTTAGCCGTTAATACAGCCGCTTTTAACATACCCTATTTTTTGCCCCATTCAAGTCTTTTCTTGGGAGGAGTTTCTCCAACTGGCAAACGCGCGAACGAGTGACCAGACAATTCCTGCCACAGACGGTCAGTCTGCCTCGTTAAGAATCCGCCGCGCCTCAGCAGGCGCTGCCCAAAGAACACCTGCTCCACGGCCCCCCCTTGGCCTATTGACCTATTGACCCATTGCCCCATTGACCCCTTTTCGCCCTTTCGCCTCTTCGCCCCTTCGCCCCTTCCCGCCTTGTCCGCCATAGCCTTGGCGGAGGCGGATTCGCCTTTTCGCCTCTTCGCCCTTTCGCCCGTTCCCGCCTGAGGCGAGCTCGGAGCGTGCGAGCCGACGCCCGCGGCCTCGGCTGAATCTGCATCTCGTGTGCGGTACGCACCTTCGTCACGAACGATCAGGCACGCGGAGATGGTTGGGTCAGTTGGCATCGACCTCAGATGACATGGGGAATAGCTCACCGGCGGGGTCGTAGCGGGAGCCGCCAGGGCGGACAACGAAGTAGTCGTCGGACTGCTTCCAGAGCGCAGCGCGGATGTGATAGACACCCTCGTCGGGGAGTATCGGCTCGACAATCGGCTCCACCGGCGGCCGCGGACCCTCCGGCAACGGCGTCACAAGCGGCAGCTCCGCCCTGGGCGGCAGCAGCACCCACCGTCCGTTCTCATGCTTGCACCAGATCTCAGGATAAACAAACACCTGCATTGTCTTCTCAGGTTACCAGATCATTACACATTCACGCGTTACCAGAAAGGTGCGTCCATGGGAGGTTGGGCCGATGTATAGATCGAATATATCACCAGTAACATTGACCCAATCGCGGAGGTGCCATTCTCTTATTTCCGTGTGATCATAGGAGTAGATCAAGTCGTCTGTCGCATAGGGCGCCAAATACCAAATCCGTCCAGAGCGTTGCACCTTAGGTATCCAGAGGTTCGTGGAATGCGGCAGCTCGAACGGGGGGCCGATTCGCTGTCCATCACTGGAAAGAACCACGAACGCCGCGTAGTAGTCTCGAGCCCGGCTGTCGTAATGCTGGGAGACCACGTAGTAAACGTCGTCGGTCTCGTCATACACCATCTGCCGTACAAGGTTGTAGGGCAGCCCGCTGTTCTCAGTCGTCTACCGAGTCCACGTCTCACCATCGAATCGCACAAGGCCATCCTCGGTCCCAAACCATTTGATGTTCATTGAGTCCACGTGGAACCAACGGATTGCAGAGCTGAGAAGTGGGTAATCCGCGCCGAAGTAAACGTGGTGCTCTCCGGATTCTGGGTCAAGCGCCAACAGGGCATATTCGGTGTGACCGCTAATCGGGCATCGGACCAGAAAACAGGCGAGCCCGTCCGGCCCGAATTGGGGATAGTCCGCGACACTAGCGTTAGGAAGCATATCGTGCAGGTCGAGCACGTGAAGGGATACCGAGGGGTCCTCCTGCCACCATGAGATGAAGAATTCCACGCTGACATTGTTCCGAAGCTCCTGACTCATGACGTAGATCCTTCCTTGAGGATCGGAGGCCATAACGAAGGCCTCTGCCGGAATCGTCTTCGTCAGCTCGTCGTCCACGGCGACGCGGCCGTTTTCAATGAGCCCTATCCTCCGATTCGCTATAGCTTGGGATCTAGCGGCTGAGTCCAGCAGCATCAGCCCCCGTCGCCAGTGGGGATCATCTACGTGAACTCTGTAGTCAAGACCTTCTCCGAACAGGACCCATGTCCTTCCGGCAGAATCAGTCGCAAAGTCCAAGACCAATGTGCTGGCTGGGCACTCAATCCCCTCAATCCCGTCCTCCCGAATCCGAAAAATGCCCTCAGACCAGTACACATGGACGGCATCCCCGGTCGACCAATCGTAATACCCGTCATCCCAATCCCCAGTGGAGGCTATCACGTTGCCGTCTGCATCAGCAAATGCACACTGTATCTTTGGGAAATCCGGCCTCTGGAAATAATGAACCCAGGGGTATTCATCCTGTTGACACAGCGCACCAGACGGCAGCTCAAACAACTCACACAGCACAATCAGGATGACCGCGCGCAATCTCCTCATTTCTCTTCTCCCTCTATGCGCTTTTCATCGCCTACGATCGCTCGAACCGCCACTTTGAGTTCGACAGGCTTCAACTCAATGAGATCTATTCGCTCGCTCTCATGCTGCGGAAGAGTGTTCCGGCATCTATCCGAAGGTTGACCTGTCAACGGATCCTCATTGCTTGGGCCGCAATAGCCCAGGAAATTCCCCTGCGAGTCCCTGACTTCCTCCCCATCGACGCTGAAGTGGGGACTCTGGTGGTTATAGTCGGTGATGCCGGCTGGGTCGTATCTAGTGCCGTGGAAGTAGCCGTCGCACTGCTTCCAGAGGGCGGCGCGGATGTGATAGACGCCCTGGTGGGGCCGTATCCGCTCCAAAATCGGCTCCACCGGCGGCCGCGGACCCTCCGGCAACGGCGTCACAGGCGGCAGCTCCGCCCCGGGCGGCAGCAAAAACCACCTCGTCCGATACCCAAGATGGGGACCAAATACCGGAACCAGCGCACGCCTGCAAAATATCTCCGGATAAACAAACACCTGCATGGTCTTCTTTTTGGTCAGATAGTATCCGTCGTCATCTTCCGCCCAAACCTCGAGCACCGCCCAACCAATCGGCACATCGTGCAGCTCAATCGTCGCCTCATACGGTCGCTCGAAGGGCGCCTCCGCCTCCCGCTCCCAGAGCGGCTGTCCGTGTCTATATATGTCCCTATACCCATCTGGCCAGGGTAGGCGCTTGTATCTATTCAGGGCTCTTGAGCGAAGATAGACCTTGAACTTCCCTTTTTCCTCAATCGGCATTGGCACGGGCTCGGGCACCGGCTCCACAATCCGCTCCAAAATCGGCTCCAGAACCGGCTCCACAATCCGCTCCAAAATCGGCTCCACCACCGGCTCCAGAACCGGCTCAACCACCGGCCTGACTAGCGGCTCCAGCAAAGGGACTGGCTGCCGCAAAGGGACTGGCTGCGGCAAAGGGACTGGCTGCGGCAAAGGGACTGGCTGCGGCAAAGGGACTGGCTGCGGCAAAGGGATTGGCTCCGGCCAAGGGATTGGCCCCGGCGCAGGGCGAGGAGTAAGCTTGACCTTGAACTCGATCTGCCGCGCCGTTTGTGAGACTGAAATCCTAAATCGCTCATGTCCCCTGTTCCCCTGCGCATATTCCCTGAAGTTCGACGTGGCCTTACACTGGAGCAGCTTCTGCGCCTCCCATTCGCGGTCCCCGTCTGGCCAACGCAGGCTTGTGCCCGGGTCCCATTCGCCAATGCTGCCGTCCACTCGCAGAACTCTATCAAGGCCCATCGCGAACATGAAGTTCTTGCCGTCTGTGCAGCTGTAGTTGGCCCACCAGAAATGTGTCCCCTTCGTCGTTATCAAGAGCCACATGTTGTGCCTCTGGAGTTGGCCGCTGTCGTTGTCGTGCGCAAGGAAATACTGAAGCCGCGTGCCGATCTCCAGGAACAGCCGCTGCTTGCCAGTTATGTTGCCAGCGCGGTCGGTGTCATTCATCTTGGCCTGTCTCTGTCCATAATGCTCATCTTACGCTAAGGCTCGCAAATGTAAAGGCCGAACTCAAAAGGTCCCTTGGAAAACAGACAGCCACTCCGCAGCCATAATGAACGTCGCTACAAGCCGAATCATTGGACGATCCGCGCCTCAATCCCACGAAGACACGCGTCTTGGCGGTTTCTGAACTGAGATTCGCTACTGCGTCAAAACGCGCCGCCCAAGCCTCTCAGAAGCAGACGCCGCTCCATCTCAAACGCGGCAAACTGCCTCGAAAACAGAGCAAGGACGTCCCGGCCGAGCGCGGTGAGCAAGAGTGGGCCAGAAGAGGCGCCGCTATCTTCGCAGAGGCCCAATTCGCGGGCGTAATTGCCATACCAGACGAAAGATGCCTTCTGCGAGACTCTCGCCCACCGGCGACTGGAGCGGCAGAATGACACAAAGCTCTGCATCTGAGCATCCGCCGACGCGAGCGCCGTTTCCTCCGATTGCTCCGCTGCCTTCAAGATGCAGAAAATGCCGAACTTGTGCCCATTCGTGCAGCGAGCGGCAGAAATCCCGGCAATCAGAATCCTCCTCTGCCGAGGGGAAACGGCCCATACGAAGGACCTATCCAATGAGGCCGCGTATGCCCTCCCCAAATCGGTGAGAACTATCCTGCCGTCACCACGAGCCAGAAGCCCAAAACTCTCCCCAAACCGTATCCAAAGCCGCGCCCGATACTCAGGATTCCGTATCTGACGCGGGTTCTTGGCCACATTCGGGACGTTCTCAACCACCTCGCGGAACGTGACAAACGACCGCTTCCGCATAAAGGCGAAGAAGCCGTTGAGATAGGAAAGCTTGGCGAACGCGCAGACAGGCGGCTTCGGACAATCAAGACCCAAGAGCTTCGACTCCTTCTCCTCAAGCGCCTCGGCAAGCCGGACGACCTTGCTAGCCGTAAAACGCACCCTATAAAGCGGAGGCCTGTATCGAGGCAGCGTCTTGGGGAAAGCCTCCGCGAAATGAACGCCGATGACCCGCGAAAAGGAGAAACGCTCCGAATACTCATCGACGTACGAG
>Ga0315545_1003588_pt1 | contig 13204 bp, 13 predicted proteins | sample SalMarSW160210MG_FD_203096 | JGI IMG/M metagenome (GOLD analysis project Ga0315545, IMG submission 203096) | Salt marsh sediment microbial communities from the Plum Island Ecosystem LTER, Massachusetts, United States - Salt Marsh Sediment SW1602-10 ... | reverse complement strand
GACCACGGGCCGGTGGGCCCCGGGCAGGCGGCGGTGACGACAGGCGGGGCCCTCCAGGCCTCCCACGTCGTTCACGTCGTCGGTCCCCGGTATCGGGAGGGAGGCGACAACGAGGCGCTGCTCGCCCAGGCCGTCGTCGCCGCTCTCGACGCTGCCGCATCTGTGGGTGTCCGCTCCGTGGCGTTCCCCGCCATCTCGGCGGGGATCTTCGGCTACCCAGTCGCCGAGGCGACTGCGGTGATCGTGCTCGCCGTGATCGACTGGCTGAGGGATCACCAGGGCCAGATCGAGGAGGTCCGGCTGGTCGGCTTCAGCGGAACGACCGCGGCCCACTTCGCAGCGGCGGTGGACGCGGCAGCGCCCCGGCTGGCCTGAAGCACGGAAGCTCGATTTCTCGCACCCCCTCGGCCCAGACGCCGTCTCCTTTGGTGGCGCTTCGCCGGTATCCCTTCGACAAGAAGGGACGAGCATTGGCGTTATCCCTCCTCGCCGACCCAGAGGCGTCGGAACTCGTCGCTGGTGGCCAGCACCTGCTCGAGGGTGCCTCGGGCCTCGATCCGGCCCTCGGCGAGCACGACGATCTGATCGGCCCGCTGGAGGGCGGGGCGGCGGTGTGAAACCACCAGGGCTGTGACGTTTCCGTTGTCAGAGAACAGTCGTTCCCACAGCACGTTCTCCGTTTCCACGTCGAGCGCGCTCGACAGGTCGTCGAACACGAGCAACTCGGGTCGTCGTACGAACATGCGAGCAGCCGCGGTGCGTTGCACCTGGCCTCCGGACAGGCGCATGCCGCGGGGGCCGACCATCGTCTCGAGGCCATGCTGCATCTGGTCGAGATCCCGATCGAGCGCGGCTGAGCGGATGGCCTGTGCCAGCTCGCCGTCCGTTTCATCCCGTCCCAGCAGCAGGTTCTCCCGCAGGGTGAGGGAGAAGAGCTTGGGTACCTGCGGCGTGTACGCCGAGTGTGGCGGCTGGAAGAAGTGGGCCGGGTCGTCGACGGGTGTGCCGTTCCATCGCACTTCGCCGGACTCGATGTCGACGAGCCCCAACATGGCGCGCAGCAGCGTGGTCTTGCCCGAGCCGATGCGTCCCGTCACCACCGTGAAGCTGCCGCGGTCGAGGGTGAGATTGATCTCTTCGATGCCGTTGGGGGTGCCCGGATAGCGGAACGTCAGATCCCGGATCTCGAGCCGTTCGAGTCGGTCGCCGGCGATTCGGGGAGGGGGCGCGGGCGCGGCGAAGTCGCCGGTGAGATGCAGGTCGCGGCGCCTCACCAGGTCGTCCGTGTGGGCGCCTCGCATGAGCCTCATCATGCGTTCCAGTGATACTCCCGCCTGCCGGACCCGGGCGATGAAGAGCCCGACGAAGTACCCGGCATCCGTGATGAAATCGAGGAAGTAGACGAAGAGGGCGAACTCGCCCACGGTGAGCCTGTTCCCCGGTCCGATGCTGCCGGCGGCGAGGATGAGGATGAGCCCGGTCCCGATGTTCACGGTGTTCCAGAAGACCGATTCGAGCGCGGCAGTGAGGACCTTGTCGCGCACCATCACCGTGCGCCGGGCGTCGTTGAGACGCCGGAAGTGGTCGATCACCGGTCGCTCGGCGCCGGCGACCTTGATCGACTGCACCGAGCCGAGCATCTCGCCGAGGGCTCCGGTGATCCGCCCTGTTGCCTCCCGGGCCGCGGTGCGGTAGCCACGGATCTTGTTGCCGGCCCGCTCGGCCACGGTCACGACCACGACCAGAGGGGCGAACACCAGCACTGTCATCGGGGCGTCGATCGACACCAGGATGAACGCCGCGACCACGGCGAATACGAGCGAGCCGATCATGTCGACCGTCCAGCTCATCGCCTGCTCGGTGTGCTCGACGTCCTCGCGGAACCGGGAGATCATCGCCCCCGGTGCCTCGTCGACTGCTTGTGCGCCCGGGAGGTCGAGGACGCGTTCGAGCATGTTGCGGCGCAGCAGGCTCCCGACGCGGAACATGAAATGCACGTCGTTCCACAGGCCGAAGGCCATCACCGCCAGCCGAGCCGCGGCGTAGCCGGCCAGCAGCGCGATGAGCGTCGCGGCATTGAAGCCGGCTTCGCCGAGACCGTCGAAGAAGCGGAGGGTGATCAGCGCCGGCACGACCGGCATTACCCACATCGCCGTCCACACCAGCACGTTCACCGTGTAGCGAACGGCGGCGGCGCGCACGAGCTTGCCCATCATGCGGCCGACGGGAACCGAGGAGCGTCGTGTCGTCGTCATGCCAGCACCTCCTCCATGCCGGTCACCAGCAATCGAGACAGCCGCGAATCGGGGTCGGCGGCCAGCCGTGCTCGGGCCCCGTATTCGGCGATGCGCCCGTCATCGAGGATCAGGATGTCGTCAGCCCGGTTCACGGTGGCGAGGCGGTGGGCGATGATGATCCCGGTGCGGCCGGCGAGGAGCCGGTCCACCGCTTGCTCGATGAGATGCTCGGTGGCCGGGTCGAGGCGTGACGATGCCTCGTCCAGGATGACCAGTCCCGGGTTCTCGAGGAAGATCCGGGTGAAGGCGAGAAGCTGCCCTTGGCCGGCGGAGAGGCCGCTTCCCCCGGCATCGAGCTCGGTGGCGAGCCCGTGGGGGAGCGTCGTCACCCACTCGAGGAGGCCGAGCTCGTCGAGCGCGGCTGTGAGGTCCTCATCGGAGACTTCCGTGTCGAAGAACGTCAGGTTGTCGCGGATCGAAGCCCCGAAGAGCTGCACGTCCTGGGTGACCATTCCGACGTGGCGCCGCAGGTCGCCGACGACTGCATCCGTGGCCGGAACCCCGCCAAGGCGGACCTCGCCGATGACCGGGTCGTAGAGACGGGTGAGGAGCCGGGCCAGGGTGGTCTTTCCACTTCCGGAGCGTCCCAGAACGCCAAGCACGCGCTCGGGCTCCACACGGAGTGACAGCTCGTGCAGCACTGTCTCGTCCTCGTATGCGAAGCTCACATCGTCCAGCTCGACGGCGAGAGGCCCGGACGGAAGGCGGGCGGTCCCCGACGTGTCGAGATCGGGGACGCGAGCAAACAAGGCCTCGATGCGAGCGATTCCGGCCCCCGCCTTCTGGAAGTCCTCCATCTGGGTGCGGATCTGCTCCATCGGGTGCCGCATCATCTCGGTGTATGCGAAGACCAGGTACACCGATCCGAGCGTGAGGGTCCCGTTGGCGAAGAACAGCGATCCGAGCCAGAACACGAGAGCGGTACCGACGAGGTACACCAGGATGCTGGTTCCCCAAAGGGCTGCGAAGCCCATGCGAGCTCGCACCGCTTCGGGAAGCCAAGCCCGGTGCATCTCGGTGAACCGATGGATCATGTAGGGGGCTCCGCCGTTGGCCTGGATGTCCTCAGTGCCGTCGAGCTGCTCGCCGACGAAGCCGAAGAACTGGGCGCTCCGGGCGCGAACCTGTTTCCACAGCGGAACCGCGAACGCTTGGATGCGAAGCATCCCGAAGAGGGCGACCGCCGAGAAGAGAGTGAGGCCGAGGCCGACCCATCGGTTCTCGCGCCACAGCAGCGCCAGGATCCCGGCGATGAGCACCGTGTTGCCGAGCACCCGGATGGTGAACGCCGAGAAGAAGTTCGACAGCGAGGTGACGTCGCCGTCGATGCGCTCGATGAGCTCGCCGGGGGTGTGGCTCTTGTGGAATCCCATGTCGAGACCGACCACGTGGGCGGCGAGGTCCGCCCGCATCTCATTGGTGGCGATCCATCCGACGTGCTCGGCCAGGTAGGTGGCCACGACGCCGATGCCCTGGTGGGCGACGGCAATCACCATGAACCAGATGGCGAGCGGGATCAGCTCACCCCTTTCTCCGCCACTGGTGGCGCGATCGATGAACGTCCGGATGAACTGGGGATTGACGAGCTGGAGGGTGATGCCCACGATCAGCAGGATCGTCAGCCAGAGCACGCGAGCACGCTGTGGCCGTAGGTAGTCGATGAGCAGGCGCAAGTAGGCGCGGACCGGGATCATGGAGTGCTTTCCGTCGGTGAGGCGGAGCCTCGGGGAGGAACGTGTCGAAGAAGGCGGCAAAGCCGCCGGCACTGGCTCAGTGACCCGTGAGGGTCAGGCTGTCACGCGGTGAGCCGACGCGTGACGATGTCATCTGGATGGCAGAACATCGTCACCTCTTCTCGTCCTCTCTGACCGGACACCGGTCGCACAAACACGAGCGGCCGCGACACAATGGTCTGTGCTCACGGCCTTCGTTGACTATGGCAGCCCGTCCTCGGAGTTGTCAAGGATAGGCACCGGGTCGGGGGGTGGTCGCGATCGCTAGCATCGGCGCTCCGTGGCAGGCAACGGTGGCAGCAATGGTTCGGCTGCCCGATTCGAGTATCGGGCCTGGGGGGAGGCCTTGACCGCGCTCGAGGGGCAGATCGTGCGGGTCGGCCGGAGCAGCGGGACCCGTGACAGCCGGGAGACGTACATCGTGAGTCCGGCCGATCCATCGATCAACTCCAAGATCCGTGACGAGCTGCTCGACGTCAAGGTGTTGGTGCGCGTCCACGCTGGCTTCCAGCAGTGGGAGCCCCGCCTCAAGTGCGGCTTCCCGCTGACGGACGCCGCGGTGCGGCGCTCGTTCTTCCCATTGCTCGGCCTCGATCCCCCGGCCCTGGATCGGATCGAATACACCCCGCAGCAACTGGTGGACGAGGTGATCTCGATCTGTCCCGGCCTCGTCGTGGTCGAGGTGGGCAAGCACCGACGAGACTTCGTCCTCGAAGGCTGCCTCGCCGAGATCACGGCCGTGGCCCTTCCCGATCGATCGCTGCAAACCGTGGCGATCGAGGGTGAGGACGCTGCCGAGGTCGTCGCGGTCGGATCGCAGATCGGCATCGACGTCTATGAGAATGTGAGTTACCCGGAAGAGATCCGCCGGCTCCACAGCGTCGGTGGGTTGCACCGTTCGGAGACATGACATGGGTCAGGAGATCGAGCGCAAGTACCTGGTTCGCGGCGACGCCTGGCGCCACTTGGCAGAGGGAACCGTCTACCGCCAGGGCTACCTGTCGACGGTCAAGGAACGCACCGTACGGGTCCGCTCCATGGGCGATCGGGGGTTCCTCACCGTCAAGGGAATCACGGTGGGGGCGACACGGACGGAGTTCGAATACGCCATTCCACTGGATGATGCCGACCGTATGCTCGACGAGCTGTGCCTGCGGCCTCTCATCGAGAAGACCAGGTATCTCGTCACCCATGGCGGGCACGAATGGGAGATCGACGAGTTCACCGGCGAGAACGCGGGGCTGGTGGTCGCCGAAGTCGAGCTGGACTCTGAGGACGAGGCGATCGCGCTCCCGGAATGGATCGGGGATGAAGTCACCCACGATCCCCGCTACTTCAACGCCAACCTCATCGCTCATCCCTTCACGGCCTGGTAGCAGGAGCGGCATTTGCGGGCGGCGGTCTTGCGCGACCTTCACATATTCCCCGGCCGGGGGGATGATGACAGGAGCGACGAGAGGAGCTGACTGCATGGGTCACGTGAGTGGATTCCGCCGCGGCGGCCGCGACCTCACCCACCACTTCGAGGGTGGACGGGTCCACCGTTCGAGGGCATCGCGAGACTACGAGGAGCGGCTGGAGAGACGCCGAAAGGTCCACGAGCGCGAGCAGAACCTCACCGGGGAGCAGGAAACCGACGACGAGACCTGATCACTCACGGCAAATGTTCTGAGCCGAGGGGAGGGGCGCCCTGTTACTCGGTCGCCTTCCAGGCGTCCCGCAGCCTCACCTTGGCGCCGAGCCGCAGGATGGCGCCGGCGTAGATCCTGCCGCCGAGGCGGATCAGGCCGTAGGTGGCGGCGAGCAGCAGCCCGACCGACACGGCCACCTCCCACAGCGGAACCGAGGTCACGGCCATGCGGGTCGGCATCACCATCGGCGACGTGGGGGGAAGGAGCGAGGTGATCCTGACCAGCGTGGTCCCGGGGTTATCAAGGGCGACGAGGGAGATGAAGAACCCCGGGATGAGCAGCAGCACAGGGATCATCGCCACGCTCTGGATGTCCTCCTGGCGGGACACGGTGGCTCCGAGGGCGGCATAGATGACGCTGTAGAAGGCGTAGCCGAGCAGGAACCAGGCGACGACCGAGAGCAGGATGCTGCCCCCCAGGCTGGGAAGGGAGACGTCGGCGATCTCGAACGTGGTGAGCGACAGCAGGATGGCGCCGCCGAGGATGATCACCTGGGCCAGGCCGAGCAGGCCGATGCCGATGACCTTCCCGGCGAGGACCTGGTAGGGGCGCACCCGCGACAGCACCACCTCGACGACGCGGCTCGACTTCTCCTCGGTCACGCCCATCATCACGAACTGGCCGAACATGAGGATCGCCATGTACAGCAGGAGCGAGCCGATGTAGGCACCGATGCGGCGCGGCCCCTCCGCGGGGTCTTCCTCCTCGAGTCGCTGGTTCGTCAGGGGTGTCGGTGACACCAGCGCGGAGACCTGTTCAGGGGTGAGCCCCAGGGCGGCCGCCTCGTCGCGACGGGCGATCTCGTTCAGGGCTCCGTTGACGACGGCGGCGAGTGTGACGTCAGGGTCCTTCTTCCACACGAGCGACGAGCCATCGACCAGGGCGACCTCGGCCTCGCCGTCCTTGACGGCACGCTCGGCAGTGGCCGCGTCCGGGTAATGGCGCACCTCGACATCCATGTCGAAGGCGGTGGCGGCGGCACCCAAGGCGGTGTCGATCCCGTCGGGGGCCTCGCCGGCGATCCCCACCACGGACGGAGCCGGGTCCCGCATCTCATGGGCGAGGAGCTGACCCGTGAGCAGCACCAGTCCCACCACCAACACCATCGTGATCAGGAAGGCACGGCTCCGCGCCCGCTGCTTGAGTTCACGGACCGCGATGTACCAGATCTGGCGGAGGCCGCTCATCGTCCTACCGCCTCCCGGAACAGGTCGGAGAGGCTGGGAGGCTCGAAGGCGAAGCGAGTGACCTCGCCCTCCCGCTGCGCCATCGCCAGGATCTCGTCGATGCCGGTGTCCTGTCGGGCGAGATAGCGGACCTTGCCCTTCCTGATCTCGATCCGTTCCACGCCGGGGATCTCGGGTGCCCACGGTTGGCCGTCGACCTCGATGACGAGACGCCGGTGCTCGGAGCGGGCCCGAAGGTCGGCGAGAGAGCCGGTCACCACGACCCGGCCCTCGTGGATGATCACGGCGTCCTCGCAGACATCCTCGACGAGATCGAGCTGGTGACTGGAGAAGATGATGCCGACCCCTTCGGCTGCCAGCGCGTGCAGGGTCTCCGACAGCGCCTCCATCCCGATCGGGTCGAGCCCGGAGAAGGGCTCGTCGAGCACGGCGAGCACAGGATCGTGCACCAGTGCCACCGCCAATTGGACCCGTTGCTGGTTGCCGTGCGAGAGCTGCTCCAGCTTGGAGGAGGCCCGGTCGGTGAGTCCGAACGTCTCGAGCCAGCGATCCGCGGACTCGTTCGCCTCGGTACGACCCAAGCCGGACAGCCTGGCGAAGTAGACGAGCTGCTCGCGGATCGTCATCTTCGGGTAGAGGCCGCGCTCCTCGGGCATGTAGCCGAAGCGGAGGCACTGCTCCGGCGTCACCGACTCGCCGTTCCAGAGCACCTCGCCGGCGTCGGGGCGGACGAGCCCGAAGATGCACCGCATCGCGGTGGTCTTGCCGGCTCCGTTCGGGCCGAGGAATCCGAGGATGCGGCCGGGTTGCACCTCGAAGGTGGCGCCGTCGAGGGCGACGACGTCGCCAAATCGCTTCTCGAGTTCCACACAGGACAGCACGGCTACCTTCCCCGTCTACGGATCCCGGTTTGGGGGAGGGTACACGACCGCAGCGAGGGCCCTGTTGCCCTCCAGGGCCCGGGGTCGGTGCCACCCGAAGCGGAGTATGCTCGGGGCGAGGCGCACTGCGTGAGGAGGGGATCATGACGCGAGTGCTGGTTGTGTACGCATCCAAGCGTGGTGGGACCGAGGGCATCGCTGAGGCGATCGCCGATCGTCTGCGGGAAGACGACCTGGATGTCGATCTCCGCCCGGCGGGCAAGGCTCGAGGTTTGCGGGACTACGACGCGGTGGTGCTCGGCAGTGCCCTCTACGCGGGGCGCTGGCTGCCGGACGCCGTGCGGGTGTTGCGTCGGCTCGCCAAGGATCCGCGGCACCCACCGGTGTGGGTCTTCCACAGCGGCCCTCTCGGCGACAAGGGCGCTTCCAAGCCAATCTCACTTCCCGGGAAGGTGGCCACGCTCGCCGGGAAGGTCGGGGCGCCGCCGGTGGTGACGATCGGCGGGCGGCTCGTAGAGGACGCCGACGGCTTCATCGCCGGAAAGATGGCCAAGAAGGTGGCCGGCGACTGGCGCAGCCCTGACGACATCCGGGCGTTCGCAGACAGGGTGGCGGCGGCGCTGCGCTTCGCCGGCTGAATCGAGATCGCTCGAGATGACGCCACGGATCAGGATCCGCTGAGGACCGGGCAGTGGGCTCGCGGCCGGCCGCGGCGTTCGCGAAGCTTGACACCGCGGGTCGATCTTGCCACAGTCCCGTCTCGGCCGTGACACCCCCTCGGGGGAGTTGCGGCGTTTTCTGCATCTGGAACCGATCATGAGAGAGGAGGGGCCGATGACGACGCAGGGAGATTGCACTGTGGTCTGCATCGGTGTGTCCCTCATCGGGGATACCCCTTGCGGTGCCGTCGGTGCGATCGGCACCGACACCCCGGCTCCTCTCGGTCCCGGATACGTGAACACCTTCTAGCCGTTCCGTTTCCCGCTCGCCTGCAGAGGAGCCGCCCCCGGGGCGGCTTTCTCCTTGAACCGCTTCGGCCTTCCAGGAGCGGGTCTCGTCGGGAGACTCCAGGGGTTCGAGCCCTCCCCGTTCCACGACGGTGAGCCCGTCACGTCGTTTCGTAGGCCGTCCGGCCGGCGTCACGGCCTGAATTGCCGGCCGGCGGCCCTTGAGGCGGCGTGGCGGGCTCGTCGCCACACAGAAGGGAAAGGAACGAGTACGGAGAGGAGGGAAGCAGTGAACTACGTACCCCACCAACAGCGAATCGAGCGCGCGGTCGAGGAACACGGTGTGGCCGTCTGGCGCCCGCCGCGCCGGGTCGGCCGGCATCGCCGGGCTGGCGAGGGCCGCCGAGCCGACGTCACTCAGCACGACGCCGCTCGCCAATTGCTCAGTGCGCGATGAGCGACTCCGCCGCGGAGTCGAGGCACGAAGGAGCCGACCGTCGACGGCGGGGTGACCCCACCCCGGGGTCACCCCCCGTCCGGCGGGTATATCGGCCGGCGAGGCCGAGCGGGGTACGCTCGGAGGCGGCATCACTGGCGAAGAGCAATCGAGGAGGGGCCCATGATCTCGCCGTCGCCCGCATCCGAGGAGGCCGTCGCCGCCTCGCGATTCCTCCGAGGCGTCCTGTGGGTCGATGTGTGGGGTTCGGCGGCGTTCGGGCTCTTGTTATTGGTGGCGGCCGGCCCGGTCGGCAAGTTCGCCGACGTTGCTTTCGGTGTGCCCTTGGGGATCGGGCTGGTGGTGATGGCGTGGGTCGCCATGGTGACGTCGGTGGTACGCCGCGTTCCGCTGGCGATTGGCGCCGCCTCCTTCGTCGTTCTCGGCAATCTGGCCGGGGTGGCCGTCATCGTTGTAGTGCTGGTCGCGTTCCCCGATGCTCTCAGCACCGGGGCCGAGTGGGCGCTCGGCTTCATCGGGCTCGGGATGCTCGACCTGGCCGTCCTGGAGCGGATCGGGATGCGCCGGGCCCGCTGACCGATCCCCTCAGCGGGGCGGGCCATCCATGACCGCGGCGAGCCAGTCTTCTGTCGAGATGCCCGAGTTCGGATCCCAACCCTCTCGCCACCACGTCGCCCCGGCGGCGGCGAGCGCCGCGGCCTGCTCCCGGCCGGCGGCGCCCCGGGTCAGCACCGAGCCGGCCACCGCAACCTCGAATGGAGCGTCCGAGATCCGGTGTTCCGCAACGAGTGCCAGGATTGCTTCGATGTCCTCCGGTGTGATGTCCCGGAACTCGCCGTTCTCGAAGGCGATCGGCGCAACACCGTCCCAACGTGCCGCCCGGCGGAACGGCCGGCGTTTCGGCCACATTCCGGCCACCCAGATCGGGATGCGCGGCTTCTGCAGCGGCGTCGGCAGGAAGGTGACCGGCCCGACCTGGTAGTGCTCGCCGGTGTGCTCGAACGGCTCCCCGGACCACAGGCCGGTGACGATCCCCAGCCCTTCGTCGAGCATGTCGGCGCGTACCCGCTCGTCGACCGGCATCCCAAAGCGGCCGAATTCCTCTTCGGGCGGGTAGCCGATGCCGACGCCGAGCACCAGTCTTCCTCCGCTCAGCAGGTCGAGGCTCACCGTTTCTCGCGCCAGCTTCCAGGGATGCCGGCGCGGGAGTGGGGTGACCATGGAGATCAGCGTGATGCGCTCGGTCGCTACGGCAGCGGCGGTCAGCAGGATCCAGGGGTCGGCCACCTCGTTGCCGTCCCAGCCGAGGATGTGGTCCCAGAGCGAGATGCCATCCCAACCGGCCTCCTCCACCCCCCGAGCGAAATCGGCCATGCGGCGAGGATCGGACCAGTAGCCGAAGTTGGGGATGTCGATGGCGTACCTCATCGCACCACCCTACCGCCGGTCGCGAATGCCCCGAACTCGGTCCTCAATCAGCCTCGAATGTATCGGCGCCGTCCTTGATTTGCCGTATCGGCGCCGGCGGCCTAGACAGCATTCTGCGGTATCGGAGGAACGGGAGACCGCGTGCCATGAATGCCGGCCACGAGTTGTCCGTGGCAACCCCGGCGACGCCTCGCCTGGCCGGTCCTGCACGTGCCGCCCTCGTCTGCACCCTTCTCTATCTCTTCCTAGTCGGCGTTGGGTTGCTCCAGTCCGGCATCGAGGGCCTCGGCAGCAGTTTCACCGACGGGCTCTTCCGCGGTGTGGACAATCCTTTCGTGGGTCTTCTCGTCGGCATCCTCGCCACCGTCCTCATGCAGTCCTCGTCGGCGACCACGTCGACCATCGTCGGGCTGGTCGCCGCCGGAGTACTCCCGGTCTCCGACGCGGTGCCCATGGTCATGGGGGCCAACATCGGCACCACGGTCACCAACACCATCGTCTCGCTGGCGCACATGCGGCAGTCGCACGAGTTCGAGCTCGCTTTCTCAGCGGCCACGATGCACGATGCCTTCAACGTCTTGGCCGTGGCGATTCTGCTGCCACTCGAGCTGTCCACCCGGGTGCTGTCGACGCTGGCGCGGGACATTGCCGGGCTCCTTTCCGGGGGCGCCTCCGGTGGGACCTTCGACAGTCCCGTCAAGGGAGCAGTGGTGTGGGGTGGAGCGAGGGTGGAATCGTTCTTCGGGTTCTTCACCGACCATGCGACCGCGTTGGGGGCATTGTCTCTGATCACCGGGATCGTGCTCGTCTTCGTCACGCTCGCCTTCATCACGAAGAACATGCGGGTCCTGGTGGCGAATCGCATCGAGCGCACCCTCAACGCCGCCCTGCAACGCAGCAGCGTCGTCGGCATCGTCATTGGGGCGATTGTGACGATGGCCGTCCAGTCATCGAGCATCACCACCTCGATACTCATCCCGCTGGTGGCCTCCGGCATCCTCCTCCTCAGGAACGCGTATCCGATCACCCTCGGGGCGAATGTGGGGACGACGATCACGGCTCTGCTGGCAGCGCTCTCGACCGGGGAGGTGGACGCGCTGACGATCGCCGTCACCCACACGCTCTTCAATCTGGGCGCGATTGCGATCATCTTTCCGTACCCGCGGCTCCGCTACTTGCCGGTCACAATGGCGCAGAAGCTCGCCGCGCTGGCGGTGCGGCGCAAGCCGGTTGCCGTCTCGTACACCGTGGTGATGTTCGTGGTGCTGCCCCTGCTCGGTATCCTGATTCTCAGATAGGAGCAATTGACATGGTGTTCGAGTTCTTCCGATCCCCGGGCCGGTCGACGATCCAGGAGGTAGAGGACAAGCTCGCCCAAATGGTGCGTGACGGGCGAGCCGTCTACGACGCCGCCATGGCCGCGGCTTTCGGGGGAGGCGCTTCAAAGGCAGCCAAGCGAGAGGTGAAAGGAATCGATCGGGGAATCAACGTCGCCCAGCAGGAGGTGCGCAAGGCACTCGTTGTGCACGCCTCGGTGGCCGGCAACGTGGATGTTCCTGAGACGCTCGTCTACATGAGCGTGGTGAAAGATGCTGAGAGAATCGGCGATAACGCCAAGAACATCTACGACCTCGCCAAGTACGGGGCCGACTTCTCCGCCGCTCCCGACCGGGAGGAGCTGGAGCGCTATCGCGACAATGTCGGCCAGCTCATCGACGAAGCCGTCGCCGTCTTCGAATCCCGCGACATCTCCCGCGCCAAAGAGCTGATCTCCAAGGCCGACGTCTTCCTCGACGAGTACGACGACCACGTCAAGGCGGCGTTCGCGTCCTCTGGCCCCGCTTCCGATGCAGTGGCCAGGGCGCTGTTCTACCGCTTCCTCAAGCGCATCACGGCTCACGTCATGAATCTCATGACCTCGATCGTGTTCCCGATCCATCGCCTCGACTACTACGACGAGGCCAAGGAGGACCGGACCGAGTGAGCGGGGCTCAGTGGTGACGGGCGGGTAGCCTCGGAGTGACATCCGAGGAGCCATGAGGAAACCGCTCAGCATCCGCAACGCCAACCGCTTCGGCCGGGGAACGCTCGGCGATGCCTACCGCTACCTGGGGGCCCACCTCACTGCCCGCGGAGCTCGCTTTGCGGTGTGGGCGCCTACCGCCCGGCAGGTGTCGGTGATCGGTGACTTCAACGACTGGGACCGTCAGGCCGGCGTGCTCGAGCCAGGCCCGGCCGGGGTCTGGTGGGGCTTCGTGCCCGGCGCCGTTGCCGGCCAGTCCTATCGCTACCGCATCCGTACCCGGCGCGGCCCGGTCGTTGAGAAATCGGATCCCTACGCCTTCGCCACTGAGGCACTGCCCCGGTTCTCCTCGGTGGTGTGGGATCTCGCCTACGAATGGTCCGACGGCGACTGGATGCGGGGACGGGCGGAGGGTCACGACCCCACCGCGCCGCTGTCCATCTACGAGGTCCATCTCGGCTCGTGGATGAAGAAGCGGCCTTCCGAGTCGTACTCCTATCGGGAGCTGGCGCCGAGGCTGGTCGACTACGTGACCGACATGGGATTCACCCATGTCGAGT
>Ga0315545_1003587_pt1 | contig 13205 bp, 11 predicted proteins | sample SalMarSW160210MG_FD_203096 | JGI IMG/M metagenome (GOLD analysis project Ga0315545, IMG submission 203096) | Salt marsh sediment microbial communities from the Plum Island Ecosystem LTER, Massachusetts, United States - Salt Marsh Sediment SW1602-10 ... | reverse complement strand
AACGCAAAAGGTTTTGTTACAAGCGGAGAAGTACGTGGGGAAAATATCGCATTAAAGAAAAGCAACTTTGGGAATTTAAAGGGGGCGGCGGCAAGATTAGGTCGAAGAGAGAAAGAGATTGTAAGAAATGCGATTATAGAGGCGGCGAAGAGGTTTGAGCAGAAGATTCTCGCAATAGCAGTGTATTCTAACCATGTTCATATTGTCTGTGAATATGTTGATATTCCAATAAATGTTATCGTTGGTTATTATAAGAACGCCGGGCGTGTCGCATTACAAAAAAACGGATTCGAGGGTAAGGTGTGGACGAGAGGGTATGATAAACGGTTCTGTTTCAGCGAGAAAGAATTAAGAGCGAGAGTTGATTACGTAAATAAGCACGGAAAAAAGCAAGTGGAGCAGCAATCGAGGGCGGGCAAAAACACTTGATTATGAGGGGGAAAGATTGTAAAGTGTTTTACCACTAAGACACGAACCTCGTTAAACGGTTGCGGTTGCGCGACTCGTAGCGTCTGTCGTATTACGTTAGACGTAACCAAAACGAGAATCGCGACCTCCGCTTTGGGACGCCTTACGGCGGATGGACGAATGACGAAATTAAATTAGGAGAATGTGATGGCCGACCCGGCAAAACCATTAAAAGATTTTAAGCCGAAGTATGATTTCTTTGTCGGCATCGATTCGGACGGCTGTGCGTTTGATACAATGGGGATAAAGCAGCGGGAATGCTTCTGTCCCTGGATGATTGCGTACTTCGGGCTGCAGCCGGTGGCGCAGGCGGCACGTGAGTGCAAGGATTTCGCAGATTTATTCAGTAAGACCCGAGGCGCCAACCGGCATAAAACAACCAAGCGCATCATAGTGGAGCTATTGCCTAATCATCCGATGACCAAGGCAAGAGGTTTTACGGTTCCGCAATACCCGCACTACTTTGCCTGGGTCGATAACCCTAATAGTCTGCTGAGCAATGACGGTCTAAAAAAGGCTATTGACCAGGCCAAGGACCCTGAGGTCAAACGTGAACTGGAACTTGCGCTTGCCTGGAGTGAAAGGGTCAACTGGGCCATTGGCGAGACTGTCAAGGATATGCCGCCGTTTCCTTTTGTGCGGGAGAGCTTAGAGAAAATGAGACCTCAGGCAGATGTAATTGTAGTTTCAGCCACGCCTGGTGAGGCACTTGTACGTGAGTGGGAAGAACACGACATCGCCAGATACGTAGAAGTGATAGCCGGTCAGGAAATGGGCACAAAAACTCAGCATCTCCAATACGCCACAAAGAACAGGTATGAAAAGAACCACATCCTGATGATAGGCGACGCCCCCGGCGATATGAAAGCAGCCAGAGCAAATAACGCGCTGTTTTATCCCGTTAATCCCGGTGACGAACCCAAATCCTGGAAAAGGTTCCACGACGAAGCTTTCGACAAATTTATTAACGGCGAGTATGCAGGCGATTATGAAAGCAAACTCATTGCTGAATTTGATGCCTGCCTGCCTGAGCTGCCTGCCTGGGAGAGGTAATAAAAGTGTTGCTGTACAGCCGAGGAGACAAAAATACCAGCTTAACTGAACAAGAACTCAAAGAAGGCCTGCATTCAGCTCTTGAAAAACTTGGCGACAGAAAAAAGATACTGGCTGTTGTGCCGGACATTACGCGATGTCACTCTCGTGCAGGAGAGCTTACTTTTGCAGCGTGGAAATACTATGGCAACAAGCTAACTGACATTCTTCCTGCAACAGGGACCCACTTTGCGATGACCGATTCGGAAATATCAAAGATGTATGGCCAGACGCCGAGAGGGCTTTTCCGCAAGCATAACTGGCGAAGTGGATTGGTTACACTCGGAGAGGTCCCGGCAGAATATGTAAGGCAGGTCAGCGAAGGCTTAATCAACTATAACTGGCCCGCACAAGTAGATGAGCTTATCGCTGAAGGTGGCTCCGCCACACAGACGGCGGATAAATTCGAACTGATTTTGTCAATCGGACAGGTTGTTCCACACGAGGTAAGCGGAATGGCCAACTACAACAAGAACATATTCGTCGGCGCCGGCGGAGCAGAGGGAATTAACAAAAGCCATTACCTCGGTGCGGTTTACGGTATGGAGAGGATAATGGGGCGAGCAGATAATCCGGTACGAAAAGTGCTGAATTACGCCGAGGAGAATTTCGCGAAGGATTTGCCTATTGTTTATGTTCTAACCGTAATAGGCGCATCCGACGACGGTAAACTGCATTGCAGAGGATTGTTTATCGGAGACGACATCGAATGTTTCAATAAGGCAGCGAAGCTTTCGTTTGAAGTGAACATAGAGCTGCTTGAAGAGCCTCTCGAAAAAATAGTAGTGTATCTTGAGCCTTCGAGCTATAAGAGCACCTGGCTCGGAAACAAGAGCATTTACAGGACAAGGATGGCAATAGCCGACGGCGGCGAGTTGATTGTTCTTGCACCGGGGCTTGAGGCATTTGGTGAAGACAAGCAGATTGACAATTTGATTAGAAAGTACGGCTATGTCGGGACCGAGCGTGTACCTGAGCTTGTAAAACAAAACAGCGATTTGCAGGAGAATCTCAGTGCGGCGGCACATATGATTCACGGCTCTTCTGAAGGCAGGTTCAAAATCACTTACTGCCCCGGCGGCCTGACACGCGAGGAGATAAAAAGCGTGAATTTTGAATATGCCAAACTTTCCGGGATGCTAAAACGGTATGACCCACATCGGCTTAAAAACGGCTTGAATACTCTGACAAATGGTGAGCGGATTTACTTTATCTCCAATCCATCGATAGGCCTGTGGGCTTTCAGAGATAAATTCGAAAATATAGTTTAGGTTAATAACAGGTTCAAGGAGCAGTAAAAAATGTCAAAGGCAGATATCGGCCTGATAGGCCTGGCGGTAATGGGAGAAAATCTTATTCTTAATATGGAAAGCAGGGGCTTTACAGTCGCCTGTTTCAATCGTACCGTCTCGAAAGTGGACGACTTTATAAACTGGCGGGCAAAAGGCAAAAACATCCTCGGCTGTAAATCAATCGAAGAGCTTGCCGCGTCCTTGAAAAAGCCCCGCAAAATTATGCTGATGGTAAAGGCCGGTAAGCCGGTCGATGATTTTATCGAGCTGATTCTGCCCCATCTGGAAAATGGTGATATAATAATCGACGGCGGCAACAGCCATTTCCCCGACACCACCCGCCGAACACAGTATGTCGAGAGCAAAGGCAAACTCTACATCGGCACAGGCGTCTCCGGCGGCGAAGAAGGAGCGCTTAGAGGCCCATCGATTATGCCGGGCGGCTCACCACCGGCGTGGGAACATGTCAAACCTATTTTCCAAGCCATTTGTGCTAAAACTGATGATGGTGACCCCTGCTGTGACTGGGTTGGTGAAAACGGGGCGGGACACTTCGTAAAAATGGTCCACAACGGCATCGAATACGGCGATATGCAAATGATATGTGAAACATACCAGATGATGAAAGAAGGCCTCGGCATGACAAATACCGAAATGCACGAGGTCTTTGCTGAATGGAACAAAGGCGAGCTTGATTCCTATCTGATAGAGATTACACGCGACATTCTTGCCTACAAGGACGAGGATGGCAACGAAGTTATCGACCTTATTCTGGACACGGCCGGCCAAAAAGGCACCGGCAAATGGACGGCCATTGCGGCCCTGGATTTTGGTCAGCCGCTGACCCTTATAGGCGAGGCAGTCTTTGCCCGATGTCTGTCAGCCTTGAAGGAGAAACGCGTTGCCGCTTCCAAGGTGCTCAAAGGGCCAAAGCGCAGCTTCAGAGGCGACAAGAAGGCGTTTATTAATGACCTGCGTCAGGCGCTCTACGCCTCCAAGATTATCAGCTATGCCCAGGGCTACCAACTTATGCAGGCAGCCGCGGCCGAATATAACTGGAACCTCAACTACGGCGGGATAGCACTGATGTGGCGCGGCGGCTGCATTATTCGCTCAACCTTTCTGGGCAAGATAAAAGAGGCTTTTACTAAAAAGCCCGGTCTCGACAACCTGCTTTTGGACAAGTTCTTCAAAGATGCGGTAAGAAAAGCTCAGTCTGCCTGGCGACGTGTTGTCACTATGGCGCTGAAAATGGGTATCCCTATGCCGGCGATGACAGCAGCTTTGGCATTCTACGACGGCTATCGACACGAACGACTGCCGGCGAACCTCTTGCAGGCCCAGCGGGATTATTTCGGCGCGCACACCTACGAACGAGTTGATAAGCCGCGAGGTGAGTTTTTCCATACAAACTGGACCGGCAGAGGCGGCACCACAGCATCCTCCACTTACACGGTTTGAGAAAAGCTGCTCGCTTAATCAAAAAAGTGTGGCCGGTTTTGATTTTATTATTAAAATAAAATTTGTTTTGCCCCCATCGTCTAGCGGCCTAGGATACCGGGTTCTCATCCCGGCGACAGGGGTTCGAGTCCCCTTGGGGGTAATCCCTATTTTATATTTTCGATTTATGATTTTCGATTTTGCCTAAAGCGATTCAGGATGCCCTTCACAAAATATGGTTGAATTAGCTCCCAATACTACTTCAAGCCCTTCTGTTGATGAGCAGTATATGCGTATTGCCATCGACCAGGCGAAAATTGCAGAGGAGAATGGCGATGTGCCGATTGGGGCGGTGATTGTCCATAACAATCAAATAATCGCAAAGGCATACAACCAAAGAGAACAACTGCAGGACCCGACCGCTCACGCCGAGATAATTGCTCTTACACAGGCGGCAGCAGCCCTGGAGAACTGGCATTTGAACGGCTGCACAATGTATGTTACATTGGAGCCGTGCCCAATGTGCGCAGGTGCGCTTGTTTTAGCAAGAATTGACCGGCTGGTCTACGGCTGCGAAGACCCAAAGACAGGCGCGGTAAAAAGCCTATACACAATCGTGCAGGATAATCGGCTGAATCACCGGCTGGAAGTTACAAGCGGTATCTTAGCCGACGAATGCAGCCAGATTTTGCAGGAATTCTTCGGCAAACGCCGAGCGGAAAATTAAATTGAAAATCGATTTGGAGAGGTGTCCGAGCGGCTTAAGGAGCAGCCTTGGAAAGGCTGTGTAGGGCTTGTCTCTACCGCGGGTTCGAATCCCGCCCTCTCCGTTCTTCGCTGCGCTACGAACGGCAGGCCGTTCTTCCCACTGCACCATGAATGACACGTCCGTTTGAGATTGAAATATGTGGTATGTATATATTCTTAAAATGGCTAATGGGGAACATTATGTTGGCTCAACGAACAACCTTAAGAGGCGAATGGAAAAGCATACAAGAGGACGGGTAATTTCGACAAAGCGGGGGCTTCCAGCGGTTCTGGAAGCTTACATTGCAGTTAAATCAGAGGGAATAGCACGTCGTCTCGAGAAATACCTAAAGACGTCGTCCGGAAAAGCGACACTAAGGAAAAGAATTTTACCCGACGAAGCGACAGCGTAGTCAGGCCCACCTTCTCCATTAGTTTTATGTTAGCAAGGACTTATGTCGCTGACCGAGATGCAACACTCGATGAATACAATTGCTTGCTGTCGTTTGGCAATCTGCTTAGAGTCCAGTACATATCGACAGTTCTCATTGCTTCGACAAACCGCTGGTAACTCACCGGCTTGACGATATAACCGGCAACGCCCAAATCATAGCTTTCGACTATGCCTTCGTCGCCATCCGAGGTTGTTAAAACTATCACAGGGATTTTTCTGAGCACAGCATCTGCTTTGACGATTTTTAAGAACTCAAAACCATTCATCCTTGGCATATTTAAATCCAGAAGGATAACACATGGCTCTAAGTTATTCGCATCTTTTAAATAATCCAACGCATCTTCACCATCAACCTTATTAATCAGTTTGTTTGTGACTTTAACCTCGTCAAGGGCCCGTTGAGTGGTCATTGCATCCACGTCATCGTCCTCAACCAACAATATTGGCCTGGAGTTTCTCATTTTTTACCTCCGTTTCTTGTTTTGACAGTGTAAAGAAGAACGTGCTTCCTTCGCCCGGCTTTGATTCTACCCAAACTTTACCATCATACATTTCAACGATTTTCTTTACTAATGAAAGACCTACGCCGGTGCTTTCAAACTCATCACGTCTACTCAGTGTCTGAAAAATCTGGAAAATCTTTCCAAAATACTTTTCCTTAATCCCCTGGCCGTTATCGGCGACGCTGAACTTCCAGAAACCGTTCTCTTCGACACAACCAATTTTGATTTGGCCTTGCGGTTTATCCATATATTTCACCGCATTGCTCAGCAAATGCTGAAACACCTGGGTAATATGATTTTTCCCACAGACTACCGCAGGCAATTCATTTTCTATCGTTATTTCGATATTTTTGGGCACATCCATGCTGTTGACGACTTCCCTAACGATGAAACTCAAATCCACCCTTTCGCCTTTTTCTCCAAACTGCCCCACCTCAGAATAACGAAGAAGACCACTGATTTGATCGCTCATCCGCTGCGTTCTGCCAACAAGCATTCTTAGCAACCCTTTGCCCTGCTCATCCAATTTATCGGCATAATCTGTCGATATAATTCCCACCAAGTTTCCAATCGCTCGCAATGGTGCCTTAAGGTCGTGAGCCGCTATATAGGCAAAAGCCTTCAGTTCTTTATTTGTCTTTTCCAGCTTCTCAAGCAGCTGGGCCTGACGCTTCTCCGCCCGCTTACGCTCTTGGAGAAATCCGCCTATTCTGTAGAGCATCGCACTGTCGGATATATCAGGATGACTTTGCAAATACTCTCGAAGGTACTGTCCAATCTTAGAAGGGTGTGCCATAATGAACCGGCACGTTTTATCACCCTTAGCTCTACACGTTATCTCAGAGGCAACCAGCAGAACTCCAAAGCTCTCCTCGCACCATCCGGATGAATACCCGGCATTCATAGCACAAACACAGAAACTACTCTTTTTCCCGCTATTTTCCCACGCATCGGCCTCAAACGAAAATGGATGATCATATATAAGATAGTAGTTTTCGTCAGGTGTTGGTCTTGACTCAGCAAATATATCAACAAAAGCCCAACCTGTATGAGAGAAATGAATTGGACCTGCAGAAAGTTTCTCTATCGGGTCATGCACGCCCATTTTTTGGTGGAAATTCCTGGCATCCATTTTTCCAATGGCATGTGCAACATCAAAAAGAAGGCTCCTTGCTATTTCCGATGCTTTTTCATCGCCCAGGTCCTTGAACATATCCTTTATGGTATCGAAGAAATCCACCGACATTGAGGCTGCCCTGACAAGAATATATCGTTGGCCAAATATTTCTATCTTGCCCTTCGACGCCTCTTCTTTTTTCTCACTGAAATACCTTTTTACATAGTCTTGAGCCTTCTGGAAAATCGGCTCAAACTGTTCTGGAACAGCTACGGTATCTAACATATCACTTTTTCTCCATTGTGCCACATATCACATGATTATCAACTAAGATACCTTTACAGTATCTGTCGATATCAGACCGAGTATCAACTAATACTGACCTCGAGCTTTTCATCTTTAACTTCAATTTCTTGCTTCGGTAATGTAAAGAAGAACTTGCTTCCTTCACGCGGTTTTGATTCTACCCAAACTTTACCATCATACATTTCGACAATCTTTTTTACTAATGAAAGACCTACGCCTGTGCTTTCAAACTCATCACGTCTGCTCAGTGTCTGGAAAATCTGGAAAATCTTTTCAAAATACTTTTCTTCTATCCCGCAGCCGTTATCGGCAATACTAAACTTCCAGAAACCATCCTCTTTGACACAACCGATCTTTACCCAGCCTTGCGGCTTATCCATATATTTCACCGCATTGCTTATAAGATTTTGGAACACTTGGGTAATGCGGGTCCGTCCACATTCAATTGTGGGCAATTCGTTTTCAACTGTAATGGTAATATTTTCCGGCGGAGCAATCGTATCGATAACTTCTGAGACAATTTCATTTAGATTTGCCGTGACCTTTTCTTCCTTAATACGCCCTACTCTTGAGTACTGTAGGATTCCATCGATAAGGTCATGCATTCGGCCCACCCGGCAGGTAAGCAGATTTATTTGCTCTCTGCCCCGTTCATCGAGCTTATCCGCGTAATCAGTTGATATCCAATCAGCCAGAGTTGTAATTCCACGCAGCGGCGCTTTCAAATCATGCGACACTATGTAAGCGAAATCCTTTAACTCCCGGTTAGCCTTTTCCAGCTGCTCAAACAGTTGAGCCTGGCGCTGCTCCGCCCGCTTGTTCTCGGTGATATCCCGGAATATACCTTGCAGTAGTCTTTTGCCCCTAACTTCTAACAGATTAGCCTTTATTGCAACATCCCTTATCTCTCCGGTTTTGGTAATAACCTGTGCTTCCAAGGTCTGGCCCTGTTTTTCTTCGAGATGCTGTTTGAAGGTCCTGCTAAATCCTTCTTCGATTCTTTCTGGAGGATGGAGAATCCGCTGGTGTTTACCAACCAGTTCTGATTTTTCCCGGCCAACCAATTTTATTGCCGCAGGGTTACAGTCAACTATTATGCCTGTCTCGGCATCGCCTACGAAGATAGCATCTAATGCTCCCTCAAACTGTATTCTGTATCTTTCTTCTGCTTTACGCAACTGCTCTTCTACCTTTTTGCGATGCTCAATCTCCTGGTTCAGGTTATCTATAGATGTGGTTGTCATTTGCAGGTCCTGGGCCATCTGGTTAAATGCCGCTGCTAAATCTCCTATCTCATCCTTCTTTTCAATTTCTATTCGTGTGTCTAACTTACCTTCACCTATCCTGACAGCAGCATCTCTCAGGCTTATTATTGGTTTTGCAATCCTTTTTGAAAGAAAGACGCCGAATATAATGGCCAAGGCAAAGCTCAGGAGTATAATTAATCCCGATATTATAAGTGTTGTAATTACGGTTTCATACGCCTCCAGAACCGGTAATTCAACCACAACTGCCCAGTCAGGCGTGCCAAGATGCGCATGGTTAGCCACAACCTGGTTTCCCTGGATACCTTTTACTACCTCGGCACTGTCTTTATGGGTTAATATATCCCCCTTTACAAATTCATTTACCTCATTCAGATAGATTAAATTCTCTCCCCTTAAAACACGGCTAACATCGCCGGAGGCGATGAGATCACCCTGCTTGTCTACCACGTAAGCCAGGCCTTTATCACCTACCTTTATCCTACCTACTAAATCCCACATAAATTTTAAGTTCACTTCAGCCATCAAAACGCCTTTAAAATCGCCAAAGATATCCGTGACCGGAACAACCATTACCACCATCGGTTCACTGGTTATTTCATCAATATATACCGAGCCTATGTACATTTTCCCCTGGCTCACCTGAGAAAACATATCGCTACCGATTCGCTTTATAAATCCATATGAGACTAAATTTGATAGACGAGAGACTTTTGCCAGCTCCTGGTTTTGGGCGTTTAACAGGGCCAACTGGCGAAAGGCTGGTTCAAAACCAAGTAACTGCTCAAGGACTATTTTCTGCTCTTCTTGACGGATATCTACCAGATTACCAAGACGGACTGTCGCCTTTAGTGCGCTTAATTTCTCTTGAACGAAACTCCTGACTGTATTAGCCGCATTTTGAGCAATGAATCGTTGCTCATTAGTAATGAGTTCTTGTTGGGTTTGGAAGCTGAAATACATACTTAAGCTACTGGCAATTAGCAGGACTACCGCACACAAGGCTAAAAAAGCAATAGCTAAAGTAACCCGCAAGCTCCTAAACGCCCTTATTTTTTTTGCTTTAAGTATCATTGACATTTTAACGGATTATCTTATCGGCCCTACCTAACAAGCCCCCACTCACCTTCAGCCCCAGTTCTCGAACCGCTTTGTAATTGATTTCAAAATAACTCTCGGATGAAACAACGGGGATGGTGCCGGCTGGGGTACCTCTGAGTATTTTGTCGGCCAGTATTGCTGCCTGTCGGCCCGTGTTGGTGACGTCAACATTCACACCAAAAATAGACCCATAGTCCCCCACTGCTATTAAGGCGCCGCCAATGGGCAACCGATGTTTAGCCGCAAACTTACCCATTACTTCAAAAGCATCAGGTGTCACTGCAAGGGGCTCAGCTATAAACAATATGGCATCCATACCAATATCATCAGATGAGGCCAGCTTGTCCAGCTCGGTCTGAATCTCTGCCGCATCGTCTGCTGGAAATTCAATCAAGATTACACCCGCTTTTTCAGCAACTGGGTATAACACCTCTAACTGACTGGTTACAATAGGGTAACCTCGCTGGTAGGGTATCCACATTCGTTTGGCCTTTGGCGCCAACTCCAGCATAATCTCAAAACGCTTGATAGCAAGGTCCGGGCCAGGATAGCGCACCCCAGTGATACTGCCGCCTGGTTCGCGCACACTCTCTACCAGGTTAGTTCCTTCTATGTTGGCAAAGCAAAAAAGCACCGGGATGTTTGTTCCCTTTGTAACTGCCTTGGCTGACATAGATACCTCAGTAGGAAACGTGAAAATCAAATCAACTTTATCTTTTACAAATTTCTTAAGAATTTGCTGCTCTTTATCCGGTTCAAAATTCGTTCTCTGAATGTCATAAACAATGTTTTTGCCCTCTATGTATCCTAACTCAGTCATTTTGGCCTTGAAGCTATCTGGGATAGTGGCAATATAATCCAGGCCACACAGAATACCCACCCGATACACCCTGGGTTTCTTTTCACTACAGCTACTCAAAAACATGCAAACCGCAACCAATAAAGCAGCAAGCAGTATTATTCGCCGTCTAAATTTCATTTGTTTATCTGTAATCATTTCCGCCGCCTCTTTTCCTGCTAACGAATTATCTCATCTGCTCTGCTTAACAAGCCTCCTGGCACAGCCAATCCCAGTTCTTGAATTACTTTGTAATTGAGCCTTAGATGTGATGGTGGTGTTACTACCATAATTGAGCCAGCTGGAGTGCCTTTGAAGATTTTGTCGGCCAAGGGTGCAGCCATATTGCCCATTTCAACATTGTCGGGGACTAAACTAAACATAGCCCCATGTTTTACCGTGTAGACCAAGCCGCCGCCAATAGGCACTTTACGCTCATTCGCAAACTTTAGAATTGCTCCAAAACCATCAGGCGTCTGCGTAAGAATTTCAGGCATAATCAGAATAGCATCAATGCCAATATCGTCCAATTCGGCCCGTCTCTGTAAAGCAGCTTGAAGTTCTTCCACATTATTAACAGAATCTTCCACTAACGTTATACCCAAGGATGAGACAGCGGGTCGTAATCCTCCAAGTGCCATAAGTGCATTAGGATAATTGGGGTCATAGATTAAATAAACCCGTTTGGCATTCGGCACCAACTCGTGCAAAATCTCGAGACGCTTAACCGTGTCCTCCAGACCAGGATAGCGAACACCGGTGATATTCCCGCCTGGTTTGGATATGCTCTCTACCAGATTATTTCCTTCTATGCCAGCCAGGGCAAAAACCACCGGGATGTTTGTTCCCTTGGCGGCGGCCTTAGCGGCTAAGGCCGGCTCAGTAGGAAACGCAAAAATCAGGTCTACCTTATCAGCCACAAATTTTTTGGCGACGCGCTTCTCTCCAAAAGGGTCAGCGTTCAGTTTCTGGAAGTCATAAACAATATTTTTGCCCTCTATGTATCCTAACTCAGTCATTTTGGCCTTGAAGCCGTCTGCTATATCGGCAAAAGGTTCTGCTCCAGACACAATGCCTACCCGATACACCTTCTGTGTTTTTTTGCCACAACCGCTCCAAAACACACAAAACATAACTAACATAGTTATGAGCGGTATTTGCCATCTAAAACTAACTTTCTTACTTATACACATTTTAATCACCCGTTTTTCAGTAACAGTAATTTAACGAATTATCTTATCGGCCCTAGCTAACAAGCCTTCGCTCACACTGATTCCAAATTCTTTAGCCACTTTGTAATTTATCTCAAAAAGATATTCAGGGGAAACAACAGGAATTGTTCCTACTGGTGTGCCTCTGAATACCTTATCTACAATTATTGCCACCTGTTTGCCAATAGAAAATGAATCGACATGCACACCAAAAAGAGACCCATAATCTCCAACTATCATTATGGCACCAGCAGAAGGTATCTTGTATTCATATGAAAACTTGCCAATTACTTCAAAGGCATCAGGCGTTACGAAAAGGGGTTCAGCTACAGTCATTATGGCATCAAATCCAATATCATCCAACTGAGATATCCTATCAAGTTCGGTCTGAAGCTCTGATGCATTGTCTGCAGGGAATTCAATCAGCGTTACACCAGCAGCCTCAGCCACTGGTCGCAAGGCTTCCAATTGAGGGACCACAATCGGATAACCTCTCTGATAGGGAATCCATATTGTTTTTACTTCTGGCATTAATTCAAGCAGTATTTCAAAGCGCTTAATAGAGATGTCAGGACCAGGGTACCGAACGCCTGTAGTATGACCCCCTGGATGACTCACACTCTCAACAATATTCATATCCTCTATGGCAGCACATGCAAAAACTATAGGGATGTTTGTTCCTTCGGTAACTTCCTGTGTTTCCATTGTTGCTTCAGTTGGGAACGGAAAAATCAGGTCTACTTTGTCATGCACAAATTTTTGTATCAAATGCTGATTACCTATGGGGACTTCAACCTTCTGAATATCGTAGATGATATTCTCCCCCTCAACATAACCAAGCTCAGTCATTTTTTCCTTGAATCCGTCTATTATGGGTGCAAAATATCCCAGACCAGACACAATGCCTACCCGATGCACCTTGGGTTTCTTCTCGTTACAGCTACTCAAAAACATGCAAACAGCAACCAATAAAGCGGCAAGCAGTATTATTCGCCGTCTAAATTTCATTTGTTTATCTGCAATCATTTCTGCCCTCTCTTTTCTTGCTAACGAATTATCTTATTCGCTCTGACCAACAAGCTTTCAGGCACATTTATCCCCAGTTTTTGCGCCTGCCTGAAACTGATTCGGAGATAGTTCTCGGCAGTAACCACAGGTAAAGTGCCGGCTGGCGTCCCTTTCAAGATTTTATCAGCCAAAAACGCCGCTTGTTTACCTTGCGGAACGTCTTGAGGCTTCGATCCAAAAACAGACTCATGCCCTCCCAGTAACATGTACGCACCGCCGAGCGGAATTTTATGCTCATCTGCAAATGTAGCCAAAACAATAAACGCGTCAGGCATTACACACAGAGGCTCAGCAAGGTTCAAT
>Ga0315545_1003585_pt1 | contig 13211 bp, 8 predicted proteins | sample SalMarSW160210MG_FD_203096 | JGI IMG/M metagenome (GOLD analysis project Ga0315545, IMG submission 203096) | Salt marsh sediment microbial communities from the Plum Island Ecosystem LTER, Massachusetts, United States - Salt Marsh Sediment SW1602-10 ... | reverse complement strand
GCATCCAATGCCGAATGGAGAACGAGTCCTTATAATGCCGCTAATGGTGGCCCCTGTGAAAACCAGGTTGATTTCTTCACTAATGAAGAGGCAAAGAGAATATATAAAAACAAATTGAGATATATCGTCGCCAGGTGGGGATACTCGACAAACATTGCCTGCTGGGAATTTTTTAATGAGGTTGATAATGCAATAGGTATGGTCGACTTGCCTCCTGGGGATATCGTGAGCTGGCACAGGGAAATGGCAGATTATTTAAAGAAAATTGATCCTTATAAGCATATTGTTACTACGAGTGTGACGTATAGAGAAATACCCGGTTTATGGGATATTAAAAATATCGAATTCTCTCAGCATCATAACTATGGTCCCACAGATGATATGAAAAAAAGCATTGAGAATTATGTTGAGAGGTTTAAAAAGCCGGATGTTGTAGGAGAATTTGCTCTGGGATGGAAAGGCCCGGATAAAGATCATCCTGCTGAGTTATACGAAGGTGAAATGCATAATGGATTATGGCGCGGAATGTTTTCTCCTACTCCGATATTACCTCTTCCGTGGTGGTGGGAATGGCATTATCACAAAGAACATTATTTTCATTTCAAAGCAGCTTCGGATTTTATTTCGCCGATGTTAAAAGATAACGGAGATGTGCTCGAAGAAATTTCCGTTGTAAGTGTAGATGGAGATATGGAAGTTATGGGACTTAAATCCGGAAATGATATTTTTTTGTGGTTAAGAAATCCGAATAAGGAAGAGAAGAAAGACCTTGTCCTCAATATTCCGGAAACCATCTTTACTTCGTATCTTATGGAATACTATGATACATGGTTAGGTGAGTTTTCAAGTGATAAGGAGATAGAACTTTTAAACGGGCAGTTAATCCTGCGGGATATTTATCTGAAAAGTGGTGAAGATATGGCTGTATGGGCTAGACCCGCGGGCGAATAGTAAGTTAGTTAATCCCTTGATTAGTTAATTTATAAATTATGCCGGCAAATTTACCTCAAATTTACCATAAAATAGAAGCACGACTTAAGTTCGCCGATACTTCGGAAGAGAAAATATCTATTTTAAGAGAAATGCTTGCGGTCATGCCCAAGCATAAAGGGACCGACGGGCTAAGAGCGGAATTAAACAGCAGGATTTCTAAGCTAAAAAAAGAAGCAAAGAAAAAACCCCAGGCGCGGCGTCTGGATTTGACTCATGTCCCCAAAATGGGTATAGCCCAGGTTGTACTTATGGGAGCTCCGAATTCCGGTAAATCGGCATTTCTTGAGGCACTGACGAACGCCAGTCCGGAGGTAGCCAGTTATCCTTTTACGACTCAGAAACCGGATGTGGGAATGATTGAATTCGAAAATGTACAAATACAATTGGTTGATACTCCGCCTCTTTACGAAAATTTTCATCCTCCCTGGCTTCTTGCTCTTGGGCGAAGTTGTGATGTTATTGTAGGGATGATAGATGGAAGTAAAGCCAATCCCGAAAAAGAGCTTAAGTCGCTTTTAAACAGATTGGAAACGGGTTCGATTTTTCTGGAGTCGAGAGATTACTATAAGGACGATGAATTAATGAAAAAAAACGGATTTATAATAATCTCGAAGAGTACAGAGAAAAAGTTGCAGTTGTTGCGTGGAAAATACGGCGATAGAATCGATTTTTATGAATTTAAACTCAATTCAGACGTGGAAGGTTTAAAGAAAAGTATTTATAATTTTCTTAACCGAATAAGGATTTATACAAAAGCGCCTGGGAAAGATGCCGATTTCAGCGAACCGGTAGTTTTAAGCAAAGGCGCTACCGTGGAAGACGCGGCTTACCATATACACAAAGATTTTGCGAATAAAATGAAATATTCAAAATTATGGAGGGGAAGTAATAATCCCAGACAAGTTGGCCCCGAGGAAGTTTTGATGGAAGGGGATGTGGTGGAATTCCACAGCCGTTGATCCCCTCAACCCAAAAATATTGAACCACAAAGCACACAAAGTTTTTTATTGTTTTTTAACTGGAACCTAGTACCTAGTACCTGAGACCTAATCTTCTCACACAAAGACACGAAGAACACAAAAAAGCACAATATTTCTTAGTATCTAATTTTAAATTGCAAGTTGGAAATTGCAAATTGTAAATTTTAAAAACAGAATTAGAACGCAGATTAACGCAGATAGTTAATGGTTAGGACGTTAGGTAGTTGGATCGTTAGGTAGTTTAAAAAATCCGAACTAACGAACCAACTCTTCTCACAATTTTCCCCAATTTTACGACGAAAATTCCCTTGACTAATTAGGGATTTTATATATATTTGCATATAGATAATGTTCCTTGAAAGCATATATTGCAAGAATTTTAGAAATTTTAGAGATTTAGATTTAGAACTCCTTGAAGGAAGAAATTTAATCATAGGCAACAACGGTATCGGGAAGACTAATCTCATAGAAATGGTTTATTTTCTTTCTACTTTTAGTTCCTTCAGGACGCAAAGGGCGGAAAATTTGCTTTGTTTTGGAGAAAATTTCTTTATTCTTTCCGGAACTTATGGAGACACTGAAGTAAAGATTAAATATTCCGGAAAAAAAGAAATTTTCATTAATGATTTGAAGCAAAATAGTATGAAAGAAGCTTTCGGGACAATTCCCGTTATAGCCTTAACTAATGAGGATGTGGAGATAATAAACGGAGAACCTTCGAAAAGGCGTTATCTTATGAATGTAAGTATTTCTTTGTATGATAGAAAATATCTGAATTGTTTATATGAATATAGAAAAGTAAAAAAGCATAGGAATAAACTTCTTCTTAACGCGAAAAAAGGAGGTCCGGCAGGCACCTTTGAATTATGGGAAAAACAATTGATTGAATTGATGTATCCGATTGTGGAAGCAAGAAAGGCTTTTATAAGGAAACTTTCTCTTTGTGCGCGGGAAATATTCGGAGAACTTACCGGCAAAACCGTCGAGATAGAATACATCCCGGGAGCCGATTATGAGAATATTGAAGAAGAATTTAATAGAAAAAGACAACAGGAAATAGAAATAGGTTATACAATATTGGGACCTCATAGAGATAATATTAGGTTTAAAGTGGATCGTCATTGTGCTAAAACATCATCTTCTTTTGGGATAAAAAAATTACTCGTAACATCTTTAAAAATTGCAATCTCAAGGATGTTAACCGAGATAAGAGGAGAAGAACCTATATTGCTTATAGATGAAATGTTAGGTGGTTTAGACAAAAGAAACGCTAATTCTTTATCGGGATTTTTAACGAAAACAAGACAGGTTTTAATAACAACTACTAGCGAGAATCTTGTAAACGATAAAGATTATAATGTATATATGATAGAGGAGGGAAATGAATCCCCATTTGTTAGGAAATGTACTGAAAAAATATATACATTCTAAAGAACTCGGAGAAAGTTTGCTTAAAATCGAGGTCTTAAGCCAATGGGATGAAATTTGCCCTACAGAAATAGCGAAGCACGCGAGACCGACTGGATTAAGGGGTAGGAAATTGACCTTAGCCGTTAATTCTTCCGCGTGGATGAATGAACTTTCTTTTTTTAAGAAAGATCTTATAGATGTTTTGAACGAAAGAGCAGGCAAAGAAGTGATAACAGAAATACGATTCTATCTCAAGGAGGCATGATGGAAAGAAACGACTATACGGCTTCAAGTATTAAAGTTCTTAAAGATTTGGAAGGGGTAAGAAAAAGACCCGCTATGTATATCGGCGATACGGGAAAAAGAGGACTTCATCACCTCATATTTGAAGTTGTCGACAACTCAATCGATGAAGCTATGGCAGGACACTGTGAAAGAATCAATGTGACAATTATGGAAGACAACTCCGTCACGATATCCGATAATGGTCGCGGGATCCCCATAGATCTACACACAGAAGAAAATAAATCTGCTTTAGAAGTGGTGATGACCACTTTGCACGCGGGAGGTAAGTTTGACTCTAATGCATACAAAGTGTCGGGTGGACTTCACGGTATAGGGGTTTCGGTTGTTAATGCTCTTAGCTCATCGATGAAAGTTGAAATTGCCAGAGAAGGATATCTTTGGACCCAGAGTTACGAAAAAGGAAAAGCAGTCACAAAGTTAGAGAGGGGAAGTCAGAGAAAAACAACGGGAACCAAAGTCTCATTCTATCCCGATCCTGAAATTTTCGAAGAAATCGTATTTAATCGACAATATCTTGACGAACGCCTTAGAGAATTGGCTTTCCTGAATAAAGGGGTAAAGATAGAATTGGATTTTAAGCCTGAAGGGAAGGTCGAAAGCTTCCAATACAAAGGCGGAATAAAAGAATTCATAGAATATCTCGATAAGAACAAAAATCCCATCCACCGCCATCCGTTTTATATAAATAAGGCGGTCGGTTCCTGCGTTATAGAAGTCGCTCTCCAATTTAACGATTCTTATACGGAGAACATATTTACGTTCGCGAATAATATTAAAACAATCGAAGGAGGAACTCATCTTTCCGGGTTCAAAAGCGCTCTTACCAGGAGTATAAATCAATATGCTAAGTCACAAAATATAATTTCTTCTAAAGACCCTAATCTTACAGGTGATGATATAAGAGAAGGTTTGACGGCGGTTGTTTCCGTGAAGCTGCCACAGCCCCAATTTGAAGGGCAAACGAAAACAAAATTAGGTGATAGGGAAGTAGAAGGATTGGTTGCGTCTGTGGTAGGTGATGGTATTGCCGAATATCTTGAAAGAGATCCACAAGCAGCTAGGAAGATAATAAATCAGTCTATTATCGCGGCAAGGTCCAGGATGGCTGCCAAGAAAGCAAGAGATATAACTCGAAGGAAAAGTGCTCTTGATTCAGCCAGTCTCCCGGGGAAACTGGCTGATTGTTCGACCAGGGAACCGAGTAAATCCGAAATATTTATAGTCGAAGGTGATTCAGCCGGTGGTTCCGCGAAACAGGGTAGAGACAGAGTCTTCCAGGCAGTTCTTCCCTTAAGAGGTAAACTGTTGAATGTGGAGAAAACGCGTTTAAACAAAGTTCTCGCGAATAATACAATTACCACTTTGATAACTTCACTCGGAGTCGGGGTCGGCAAAGAAGATTATGATTATAGTAAATTAAGATATCATAAGGTTATCATAATGACGGATGCCGACATAGATGGTGCTCACATAAGAACTTTACTCCTGACTTATTTCTTCAGATACTCGAAAGAGCTTATAGAGAAAGGAAACTTGTACATAGCTCATCCGCCCCTTTATCAGGTTACAGACGGGAAGAAAAAAAGATGGGCGTATAGCGAGAGGGAACGAAAACAATACCTGGAAGAATTCGGGGATGGTAAAGCCAAAGTGCAAAGATTTAAAGGTTTGGGAGAAATGAATCCAAGTCAACTCTGGGAAACAACGATGGATCCTGAAAATAGAATTTTGAGGAGAGTATCGATTGAGGACGCGGTAGAGGCAGACCGAATGTTTGATATCCTGATGGGAAACGCGGTCGAACCCAGAAAAGAATTTATTTTAACAAACGCTCAATTTGTCGAAAATCTGGATATTTAAACTGTAATAGGACGCAGATTATCTTAGTCCAATGTCAAAAGTCCAATGTCAAAAAATCAATACTGGAACTCAAGATCTGGTATCTGGTACCTGATTTTCTCACACAAAGACACAGAGACTTTTTATTGCCGTCAGCTGTCGGCGGTCAGCTATAAACTAGGACACAGGACCCCATCCCGTATTAAATTGTATATTAAAAAACAACAACCTTTTCTTGCGTTATTTACCTGAGTTGAAAGCGTAACCCGCCATTATACTTATATAATTATTCTTTGCATCGTCCTCATCATCGGCAATAGATATTAAACCCATTGTATATCTTCCGTCTAAAGTAAGAATACCGGAACCCATACCAATACCTACTCCGGCTCCAAAAGATACTCCCATGTCCATGTATTTAATATCATCTTTAATGTCTTCATCAGGAATGTCTTCCCCTTCTACATCTATAGCCACTTTTGCGCCCAAATTCATGCCGATTGCGGGGCCTGCCAATATTTGGAATCTAAGTTGAGGGCTTGCAGGTATTTTAAGTTTAAGTAGTAGCGGTATCTCGAGATAGGTTAAATTAACCGTTGATGTGAATTCTTCTTCGTCTTCTTCGCCGGTAGCCTTTATACCTTTTGAGATGTAAAGTATTTCGGGTTGAATACCGAAGTTTTCAGATAAACCGATATCCGCAAAAATTCCACCTAAAAATCCCATTTTAGAACCTACCTCTGCTTCCATTTCTTCTGCCATAGCATCTATAAAATCTCCGGAAGCATTTGCTATCGCCAGACCACCCTTTAACCCGAATGAAATCCCGGCTGCTCTTGTGCTAATACTGCAGACAAATAGTACAATTGCTGTTACAAGTAATAATTTTTTCATACATTCTCCTTTTTTTATTATTATAGAAGATATATTATTTTATGTCAAGGTATTAAGTTTTTAACCATACGTCCAGGAAACCAATAAGATTTCCTGAAGTATGGAAGAAAGATATTGATGTAGAATCTAGAATTTATAATGTTGTTTCATTAACCCCACCTAAAATTAATCTCACGCGAAGACACGTGACACACAGAGCTCGACCTCCCACCCCTTTTTAATAAAATCTAACGCGGAAAGCCTATTAAGGCGTCGAATATAAACTTTCCGCCCAGAAAAAAAAGAAAAACACCGCAAATCAAGAAAATTCCTTTCTGAAATTTTTTGCCGAAAAAGACACCTCCCTTATAAGACATTATCGAAAGGAAGTATAACCACAGGAAATCGCAAAGCCAGTGGACCAGGGCAAAAACCGCGAACCAGAGCAGCCCGAATTCTGCCGAACGCATAATTAGAGCGGCTCCCAGGGTTGCCCACCATATAATAAAATAGGGATTGCCTATACTGAGAAAAATTCCGGCTGTTATGGGTTTATGCTTTTCCGTTTTCTCTTTTATGTTATCGATTTTTACGTTGCGCAGTATATCTATTGCCATCCATAATAAAAACAAACCTCCCGCTATACTTATACTTTCACGAACGTATTGTATTTTTATGAGAGAGTCGAACCCGAGAAAAATCAGGATAATCAAGGGAAATTCAACAATGCCGTGTCCTAAGGAAATCAACGCGCCGGCATGAGGATTTTTGCTGCCCTTGCCGATTGTTACCGCTGTTATAGGTCCCGGAGCCAGGACGCCGGAAAAAGATATGAAGACTGTTTGAAGGAGGAAACTTAATATAGACAAGATAATTACCCTAAAATTGCTTTAAAAGCCTCCCTGTTTTCTTCGATAAAGTTCATAAAGTCTTTCCATTTATTATCGATTTCTTTAAACTTAAGGAAATTGCGGGATGCTTTTCTTCTGTATTTAAATATGAAAATGATATTTTTTAAAAAATGCGGGGCTTCTCTTATTTTTCCCTTAAAAAGAGTACGGAAGAATAAAAGAGTATTTGTAATCACTATTTTAAAGTATAAACCGCCCGTTAAAAAATATCCGGGGTATGGCATTGTTTTTTCTATTGGAAAATCAATTTTTTTTAATTTGACTTTCATGTATATAAATCGCTTGATATCTTCTCTCATTTTAAGCCATAACGGGTTTTGCCCGGGAGGCGGACGGTGTTTTATCGAAAGTTCTCTGTCCAATAAGAATTTGAAACCTTTCGATTTCGCGTTACATAGAAAATCTATATCTTCTCCCCGTGATATATATGGATCAAAAGAAATTCTCGTGAACATATTTTTATGAATTATCATGTTCCCACCGAATACAAATGGAGTGTCCTTTAACCGCGGAGGTTCATCGATGATCTTAAATGCTTCGTTCATCGCGCCAGTATTATTCCAACATATTTTCCACCATTCTTTCTTAGCGGTAAATTTGTATCCTCCGTGTGGTTGGATATAAAAACCCGCGATCCCGTAAATTTTATCTTTACCGATAAATTCAAAAGTCTTTTTTATAAAATCCGGGTCTTCGAAAACCTCATCGTCATCTATAAGTATTGCGACGTCTTTATTTAAAATATGCGGAAGTATTAGACACATGTTTCTTATGTTGGAATAACCTTCTATGCTGAGATATGGGATATATTCATTCCCTCCTTTTTCCTTTGCCAGTTCACGCGTTTTCAATAGATCCGGATAAGAAAAATGAAGTATATCATAATTTTTTCTGAAGGGAACAATTATTTTTTCGACTTTTTCTTTTACTTCATTCGCTATTAAAGGAGTTGTGGGACAGCTTATTATAATTACTTTGATGCTATTTTTCCTTAAAACAAACAAACTCTTCAATAACCGACCCAGTGTCCCTTTCTCATTAAGGGGAGTGGGATGGTCATAAACCAGATCATCTTTTTCGGGCTTTACTCTTCGTTGGTATGTAGGTACAACAATCACTGCTTCCATATCAAAAACATCCTTTAAAATTTAATAATTAAAACTATTTATTAGGTTATAAAAAAAATGACATTTGTCAACTTTAATTCTACTTGACAAAAGCTTTTTTTATAACTATAATCCATATATGTTTGACATTTTAATAAAAGAGTAAATACGAGGAAATTATCTTTGGATAAAGAAGAAACGCAAGAAATAAAAGAAGAACTTAAAAAAGACGAAAAACAGAAAGAAATGATGCTTAATGTAATGTCTGAGCTGGTCATTCTCCAGGACCTTAATCATAAGATCTTATGGGCGAACAAAGCCGCTTATGAATCCATGGGAAAAAGACCGGGCGAGCTTGTCGGATATTACTGCTATAAAATATGGGCAGGCAGAGCCGAGAGTTGTGATGATTGTCCGGTAAGAAAAGCCGGTAAAACCAGTAAAGTAGAGAAACAAGAAATATTGACCCCAGATGGAAGGAAATGGCTGATAAAGGGATACCCGATAAAAGATTCAAAGGATAGAATCGTCAATGTACTGGAAATTGGGAGTGATATAACAGAAAAAAAGAGATTAGAACAGGCGTTAAGAGATTCAGAAGAACTTTACAGAACTCTGATAAATATTTCCCCTTATGCCGTTACGGTAACGGATCTAAAAGGAGAAATAACCTACGCGTCAGGAAAAACTCTTCAATTGCATGGATACGACAATTCGGAGGAATTACTTGGGAAAAGCGCTTTTATTTTAATCGATCCTTCCGATCATAAAAGGGCATCTGAAAATCTTGATAAGACTTTAAAAGAAGGGTGTGTAAAGGAACTTGAATTTGATTTATTAAGAAAAGACGGTTCTATTTTTACAGGAGAACTTAACGCCTCTTTAATAAAAGATGAAAAAGGACAGCCGCAGGCTTTTGTAGCTACTACAAGAGACATAACCGAAAGAAAGGAAAACGAAAGAAAGCTTAAGGAAAAAGAGGCTTATAATTTCGCGTTATTCAATTATAGCCCTGTAGAAACTGTGGTGGTCGACAGAGAGGGGAAAGTAATTAAAAGCAATCTGGCAAAAAGGCGGTCCGGAGATAGAATCCCCAAAGTGGGTGATGTTATGTATAAAGATTATGGCTCCAGACACGAAAACGATATGTTTAAGGAATTGATGGAATGTATAGAAACCGGTAAGAATAAAGATTTTCCCGAAATGAAATATGAAAACAAATATCTTTCGATAAGTATCGCGCCTTTTTCCGAAGGAGCAATAATAATTTCGCAGGATATAACCGAACGAAAAAGAGTGGAAAAAGCCTTAAAACAAAACGAACAGAGATTCAAGTTGATCGAAGAGACAATACCGAGCTTGCTTGTGATAACCGACAGGGAAGGTGATAATATTTACTTAAGTCCGAATTGTGAGGAAATAACAGGTTATACTATAGATGAACTGATCGGAAATTTCATTTGGTGGGTTCATGAAGATGATATGGACAGAGCAAGGAAAGTTTTTGAGAAAGCATTTGAGGAGCATATACATGGAAGAAATTTCGAATATAAAGCCGTAAGAAAAGACGGTAAAGTCTGGTACGCTTCGAGTTCATGGGAACCGATTATAAACGATAAAGGTGATTTTCAGGGAATGGTTATACAAACGATCGATATATCTGATAAGAAAATAATGGAAGAAGAAATAGCAAAGTCTCAAAAATTGGAATCGATCGGGATACTTGCCGGAGGTATTGCTCATGATTTCAACAATTTTTTGACTGGAATTATAGGCAATATTTCGCTCGCGAAATTAAAGATTGAACCGGAAGATGAAGTTTATGAAATCTTAACAGAATCGGAAAAAGCGGCTCAGAGCGCGAAGAGTCTTACTCAACAGCTCTTAACTTTTTCGAAAGGTGGGGTACCGATAAAAGAGAAATCGGATATTAAAGATTTACTGAGAGAATCGGCTAATTTTGTTCTTGTTGGCTCCAATGTAAAATGTGAATTTGACTTCGAGGAGAATTTATGGGAAGTTATTATAGATAAGGGACAGATGAACCAGGTTGTAAACAATATAGTATTAAACGCGTTGGAAGCCATGCCTCAGGGAGGAGCGATAGTAATAGAGACCGAGAATATTGAATTATCGGAAACAGAAAAAATACCTATTGAAAAAGGCAAATATGTAAAGATTACTATCCGGGATACAGGGATAGGTATAGTGGATAGTAATATATCTAAGATTTTCGATCCCTTTTTTACAACGAAGCAAAAAGGAAGCGGACTTGGTTTGGCTACCGTATTTTCTATAATAAAGAAACATAGAGGTTTTGTATACGTCGAATCCGGACTCGGGAAAGGGACCGCTTTTCATATATATTTGCCTGCTTCCGTAGGAACAAAAAAAGAAGATAAACAAAAAGGAGGAAAAGAAAAAATTTCACAAGCTAAAGGTAAAATTTTAATTATGGATGATAAATCCTTTATTAGAAAGGCTGCTCGGAGAGCGCTCGATTTATTCGGTTATGATGTTTATGGGGCTGAGGATGGGGAAGAAGCAATAAGCTTATATAAGGAAGCTAAAAATAGCGATAAGCCTTTTGATGTTGTTATTCTCGATTTAACAGTTCCGGGTGCCATGGGAGGACTTAGAGCTCTGCAAGAATTGCGTAAATTCGATCCGAAAGTTAAGGCAATAGTGTCCAGCGGCTATTCCGATGATCCTGTAATGTCCGATCACGGAAAGTTCGGTTTCGACGCTATAATTAAAAAACCTTACGAATACCATGAGCTCGCCGAGACTGTAAAGAACTTGATCGAAGAAGAATAGTAAGAAATCGGAAGCAAGAAGTTGGGACCCGGAATCCCGACAGACAACTCCATAATAATCTCACAAAGAGGCTAAAAAAGCACGGGGAAAAGGATTGTTTTTTTTAACTAAAACCTGAAATCCAACACCTAAAACCTGAATTCCCTTGACTATTGTTGTTTCCATTCTAATATTAAGCAGAGAAAAATGAAGAGAACAACCAAAAAATTCGATGTAATAGTTGTAGGCGGAGGACACGCGGGAATAGAAGCGGCGCTTGCCTCAAAAAGAAGAGGGTTTTCCACACTTTTAATCACAATAAGTCCGGAATTCATAGGTCAGATGTCCTGTAATCCTTCGGTCGGAGGTGGGGCGAAATCTCAGCTTGTCTTTGAAGTGGACGCGTTGGGGGGAGAGATAGGTTACAATACCGATAAAACCGGAATACAGTTCAAAACGCTAAACGAAAAAAGGGGACCCGCGATGTGGGCTCTTCGCGTTCAGTCCGACAGAAAAAAATACAGGGATGAAATTAAAAAAGTTTTAACCGGTGAAGTGAAAATACTGGAAGGAGAAGTAAGTGAATTGATTTTGGAAGGAAAGAAGATAAAAGGGGTAAAAATAGCCGGGGGAGAAGAATTCTTCTCCGACACTGTTATCCTTACAACAGGAACTTTCCTGTCCGGGCTTATTCATATAGGTATGGAGTCGTTTCCTTCCGGCAGACTCGGGGAACCTCCTGCACAAGATTTGTCAGAATCTTTAAAAAAGAACGGTCTTGAACTCGGTCGTCTTAAGACCGGAACTTCAGCCCGGGCGGATATGAAAACGATAGACACATCGGTGATGACAATTCAACCCGGAGATGAAGAGCCTGTCAATTTTTCTTACAGGACAGAGGAATTTGACCCTCCCAACGTTCCCTGTTATCTTACCTGGACAAATAAAAAAACGCACAAGATTATAAATGAAAATTTAAAATATTCTCCTCTCGTGCGGGGAAAAATAACCGGAATCGAACCGAGATACTGTCCGTCTCTCGAGACAAAGGTTATTAAATTTTCAGAAAAAGATCACCATCACGTTTTCATCGAGCCTGACGGAATGGACACCGATGAGGTATATTTAAACGGCGTATCTTCTTCCCTGCCGGAAAAGATACAAATGGAGTTCTTAAGGACCATTCCGGGACTCGAAAAATTAGAGATTTTTAAACCGGGATACGCGGTCGAATATGATTTCGTCCCTCCCACACAGCTTAAAGCTTCGTTGGAAACTAAAACGATAGAGGGATTGTTTCTTGCCGGTCAGATAAACGGTACGTCGGGTTATGAAGAAGCCGCGGCTCAGGGAATTATCGCGGGAATAAACGCGACACTAAAGATAGAAAAAAGAGAACCTTTGATTTTAAGAAGAGATGAAGCTTATATTGGTGTTTTGATAGATGATCTCGTTACAAGAGGTACGCAGGAACCTTACCGTGTGTTTACCTCGAGGGCGGAGTACAGGCTCCTTCTTCGGCAGGATAACGCGGATATAAGACTTACCGGATATGGTTATAAATACGGACTTATAAGCGAAGAAAGGCAAATGATGGTAGTCGAGAGAATAAAAAAAGCGGAAGAAACGGAAAAACTTCTCAGGAAAACGATTGTTACTCCCGGAAAACTTCCCGTGCTAAAAAAACCCGTAAGCGCTTTTAATCTTGCCAAAAGAGCCGATTTTAATCTCGAAGATGTAGAAAAGGTAACCGGAATAAAGATCGACGAAGAAGTAAGAGAAACAGTAAAAGTAAATATTCGTTACGACGGATATACCGAGAGGGCTAAAAGGAAAATAAAAGAACTGCAAAAGATGGAAAATGTTAAAATTCCACCCAACACGGATTATGCTGAAATTAAAGGAATATGCAACGAGAGTATCGAAAAGTTGAATAATATTAAGCCTGAAACTTTTGGTCAGGCTTCCAGAGTTTCCGGTGTTAAACCAACCGATAT
>Ga0315545_1003583_pt1 | contig 13213 bp, 14 predicted proteins | sample SalMarSW160210MG_FD_203096 | JGI IMG/M metagenome (GOLD analysis project Ga0315545, IMG submission 203096) | Salt marsh sediment microbial communities from the Plum Island Ecosystem LTER, Massachusetts, United States - Salt Marsh Sediment SW1602-10 ... | reverse complement strand
CACTCTAACGTAGCAGAAAGAATGAGAATATCCCGACGATTACTCCTAAAGCATAGCCTATCACAAGAACCCATGTTATTGGTGATACTATGGCTCTCTGTAGTCTGGCGCTCCAGATTATCTTGGTTAAGGACAACAGCACGAAAATGAGTAGTCCCAGCCAGTTCCATGGATATGATAAGAACCATATAAATGCCATAAGACCAAAAAGAGCTAGGGGTAATCCGATTGAGGGAAGGATTACACGCTTAAAATCCCAAGGATTTGTTGGTGTAAGTACTTCGTATTCTCTGTTTATAAATTCCTCGGCCCAATCCGGCGTGTTTTTCCACTTAGGAAACCAAAACCAGCTTGTCCCGATACCAATTGTGCCTATTACGAGTATTACCCAGCTTTCCAGGATCGCTCCGTAACCAATTACTAGAGTAAAGAACGGCCGAAATACCCAACTTATCGGGTTCTTATGTCTTTCCCAAAGCCTATGAAAAATACGCGGGTAATCAGGCAAAAAGCGGAACAGGATTGGTGTATTTACTCCCAAGCCTTGGAGTAGAAGGGCTATCGGGATAAGTAATAACACAACGGCTTTCATATACGATAATAGTAACACAAAAGGGAAGCCTGTAGTGCTTCCGTTCTATAACCTTGGTAGCGGGGGTCGGATTCGAAAGGACGAAGGGTGGGGAGTGCCCTATCTCTTTCTGGATATTGCGACCATTATAATACCGAGTACTGCAATAGTTATCGCTGGCGCTACAGTATCACCAGTTGTGCCTGACAAGAAGAGCCACACAGCTAACGCGATGCAAATTAGTCCTACTATTAGCCTGTCTTTCCTCAATTGTATTACATATCCTCCTGAAACTCAGGCTGAAATTTAACGGTACCGATTCTACCTGCTAAGATGCCTTCAGTGAGTTCTAGTATCATCCATGCTTCATCGGGTACTTCAAATTCACATTCAATACCCTTTTGCCTGGCAGGAATAAAACCAAAGCGTGGGTAGTAATCAGGATGACCAAGTACCACCACTATCTCTTGTCCAAGACGGCGGCACTCCTCAAGACCAGCTTTAACCAATTGGGAGCCAATGCCTTTACGCTGATAAGCCGTGAGGACGGCCATCGGGGCAAGGGCGATTGCCTCGAAGCTTGAATCCTCAGATTCTATAGTGACCTTAGTGAATGCAATGTGTCCCACAACCTCATTTCCTTTCGTGGCAACAAGTGACAGAGTTAGCGCGTTTCGCTTGCGTAATTTATCAACGATAGCTGCCTCTGCTCCTTGGCCAAATGCCTGCTCATTCACATAGCGAATAGAATCTATATCTTTAAGAGTTTCTAGACGTATTGATACCATAGCCAAATCCTAATCTATATACTAAGCTAATGTTCTCCTGTTAATCAAACGTCCTCTTTTAATTGTGAAATAGAAAGAGCTAAGCTGTGATAGCCTAGCTCCCTTTAATCTCCTTGGCGGCGGGGGTTGTATTCGAAGGGACGAATGGAGGAGTATTGACAAGCATTAAGTCTTAGGAATATATTTGTGCACTAAATATATCAAAGGGAGGAGCTAGAAATGAAAGCGGAAATACTTGATAAAATCGCGACGTTGCTTACGGCTGCGTTCGGTTTCGTCGCAGCACTCGCATGGAACGGTGCTATTAGGGCAATATTCGAAGCCGTCTTTGGTTCAGCTGACAACATTACGGCCATGCTTATTTACGCTGTTGTGGTTACAATAATAGCGGTTCTGGTTACTATCTGGATAGCTCGTTCTGTCAAGAGGGCAAAAGGCGAGAGCTAGCTAACTACATGTTGGGGCTACAACATCCTGATGAAATTGGTAGGGGTGGTTGGATTCGAAAGGACGAGGGGCGGGGAGGGTTGACAGTGTATCTACCTAGCGATAGACTTGAGTACAAAGAAAAAGGAATCAACTATAGCTCCCGTTGCTACCCATGCCTGAACGGAGGATATATACGTGAAGAAGAGCAACTGGAAGGATATCATCTGGGCTACACTCCTTACCATCCTGTGTATTATATGTTTTCCGGTAAATCCCCTTGTCATGACTGGCATCTTAGAAGTTGAATCCTACCTGCCATTATTCATTATAGGATGTATCGTGTTGGCGTTTGGTATGGTACTGGTTATGGCTCCTATAGTTATGTTCCCAAGGCGGGGTGGTGTCCCCAAAGGAAAATCGTTTGTAGGCACCACTCGTATCGTTGATACTGGGATATATGCTCTGGTCAGACATCCTCAGTACACCGGTTGGATATATGCGATATTCGTCACCACATTGTTATGGTACCCACACTGGCTGTTTGCCGTGTTGGGCATTATGGGTGCAGTGCTCACTTATTTTCTTATAAAGGAAGAGGATAAAAGTCTTATAGAGAAGTTTGGTGATGGCTATATAGATTATATGAGAAAAGTGCCCAGAATGAATGTCTTTCTAGGAATAGTGAGGGCATTACGGCGTAATAGGGAATAGTTGTTATATGGATATATTCAACATTAAAAAAGGCACAGACCGGCGAGAGTTGCTGGAGGGCCCGTATCGTAGACTCGATTGAGTTGCTGTCTGCATTGGCCGTTAGATTCATCGCTCTCACCTTCCATTCGTATTATGGCGCTGCTTTCCTATTTGCTGACCCATTCAGCCAAGAATTAAGGGAAATGTTGGTTAGCCGCACCGCTCCCATTTCTAAGCAAACGCGCTATAATAAAAGGAAAGGAGGCAGGGCAATGAAAAGATTGGCAGAGGTGTTTTTGCTATCATTACTTCTTGCCGGTTGCGCTTCTGCGCCGGAGGCCAGAGCGGAACTGTGGCTAAGCGAGCCGGTCATCGGAATCGACGAGCACGGCGACCACGCCGTGGAAGGCGTCATAAGGAACGACGGGCAAGGGGCGGCCTATTCGATACGAGTGGAGGCGTCCTTCTACGACAAGCAGGGCAACGACCTGTGCGGAAGCGGGCAGTTTCTCGACGAACTGGCCGCCGGACAAAGCTGGGAGTATTCAATTCCGTATAAGCGCATGTTCAGCGGTGGCCCTTCTATTGAAGCGGTGAACAAGGTGAGCGTGGAGGTAACCTACCCGCGGCCGCCCGGCGCCGTCCAAAGGACGGTGTCGGTGTACCGCTGCTTCGAGCAGCCCGGCCAAGACGAGCAAGCATCAGACCCGCCACTCAGCGTCGTCGTGATGTCAGGCACGGAGAACATGACAGGCCATTGTTTCGAAGTAAACGATGATAAATGTGCCATTGTTTGGTCGTACGTAATCGCCCCCGAATACGAGAGTGAAGAGAAAAGCAAGGACGTCGCGTTTAGCATCTACGTCTATCCCAAAGCGGAAACGGACGAATACGTTGAATGTATCGACGTAATGGCACTGCAAAGGCTCTTTGGGGGCGTGGTTCGGCGCGGTGGCCTATGTAATTACCATATCGTTACTACCGGTCCGGGAAAATACTACATAAGAACAGAAGTGGTCGGACTTGAGACCTATGGGATATTTGTATATACGCCATGGAGCTAATGTCGTTCAAAGGACGGTGTCGGTGTATCGCCTTTTTGAGACTTCGTTCCCGTTTGCACGAATCGACCATCCGGAGGGGGAGGGGTTGGTAGCGGGGGTTGGATTCGAACCAACGACCTTCGGGTTATGAGCCCGACGAGCTTCCACTGCTCCACCCCGCGCCATTCTATTTTAGAGTATAACCGTTAGCCAAATAGGATGTCAAGAAACATTTGAAATTCTAGCCAGAGTTAGTTCTGGTTAAAATTAGTGGCAGAGAATCCGGCTCAACCTTCCCTTCTTTTTTCAATTTCGCCCCGTTTTTCCTTATCCTGCCACCAGGCTTTAAGTCGGGCTATTACCTCTTTCTCATATCCCTGGTCACTGGGTATATAAAAGTGTTTGCCCTGAAGAGAATCGGGCAGGTTTTGTTGCTCAACAAAGTGTCCTGTATAGTGGTGAGCGTATTTATATCCCTTGCCGTAGCCCAGGTCTTGCATTAACGGTGTTACCGGATTGCGCAGGTGGAGAGGCACTGACTCACTAGAGCTATGTTTAATCTCCTCCTCAACCAGGGAGAATGCCTGCTCCAAGGAGTTGCTTTTAGGTGCTGTAGCTAGATAGACGGCTGCCTCAGCTAGAGCCAGGTTTCCCTCAGGCATGCCGATGAAATGAACGGCTTGCTGAGCCGCCATTGCCACTACCAACGCTTGTGGGTCAGCCATGCCTACATCCTCTGAAGCAAAGCGAACTAATCGACGGGCAATATACAGTGGGTCTTCTCCCGCCTCCAGCATCCTTGCCAGCCAGTATAGCGAGGCATCCGGGTCTGAGCCTCGCATTGACTTATGAAGGGCTGATATAAGGTCATAGTGCTGCTCCCCGGCTTTATCATAACGCAAAGCCCGGTGCTGGATGGTATCTTCAATAGTAGCCAGTGAGATATGGCATTTCCCGTCAGCATCAGGTGGTGTAGTCAGGGCTGCCATCTCCACGGCATTAAGAGCCACTCGGGCATCACTATTTGACATATTGATGAGATGGCTTAAAGCATCATCAGACAGCTCTACATTTAATCCACCCAGACCCCGCAATCTGTCATTTAGTGCCCTCAGGATTATTATTTGGATTTCATGCTCGGTAAGAGGGTTCAGGACGAGAAGCTGACATCGGGATAAAAGGGGGGAGATAACCTCAAAGGATGGATTTTCAGTAGTGGCGCCGATAAGAGTAATAGTACCATCCTCAACGAAAGGTAGGACGGCATCTTGCTGAGCTTTGTTGAAGCGATGAATCTCATCTATAAAGAGGATTGTTTTCCACTGATACATTTTACGGCGTTCTTTAGCCTCTTCTATTATCCGGCGAAGGTCAGCTACACCGGCACTAACAGCACTAATCGGGCTGAAGTGTGAATTGGTGGTATTGGCAATAATGTAAGCCAGGGTAGTCTTACCGCTACCGGGCGGACCCCACAGGATGATTGATGGTAGTTGACCCGATTCAATAGCCTTGCGCAATACGCGCCCCTCACCTATCAGATGCTCCTGCCCGACAAAGTCGTGGAAGTTAGCCGGTCTCATTCGGGCTGCTAGCGGTGCCTCCTGCCTCATCTGCTCCTCATATTTATGCTCAAATATATCCATAATGCGCCTTGATTAAGCTTAAAATAAATCTTTCATTATGTTATAGGTATCATTTGAGCGTCTGGCTATCTTGCCAACAATTATTAGATTGTCCTTATCAAAAACAGCGTAAATTTTTCGCCAGTCCCCCACTCGTATTCTATATATGGGTCCCCTTAATTTCTTAGTCCCGGAAGGTCTGGGTTTATCTTCAAGCTGTTGTATGGCAGCTACTATTCGTCCCAGGTCTTCAGCAGAAAGTTTGTCTAGCTGGCGCTGAGCCTGGAATGTTAGCTTAAGTCGATACATGCGCCTTGCTCTGGCGCAAATACTTTTCTAAGTCTATTGCTGATTGAGGGTGAGCACGGTATTTAGCTAACTCCTGTTCCATATCTTGAATATCCTCAATATCCTCGCCATATACGATGTCAATAGCTTGCCTGATTAGCTCAGCAATTGAGGTATTTGCCTCAAAAGCTAGTTTTCTCAGTCCCTGATGGGTTTGCTCCTGTAGATAAATCATAGTCCTTTTCATTGGTCATTACCTCATGACTTAATAAATCAACATACATTATAGCATATATATGCCACAATTTCCAAGACAAATAATTATTGCTTTATAACCTTCCCCCTATCCGTTCCTCAAATTGATGCTCAAACCTATCCACAACGCACCTCGTTTAAATTTGAAATAAGCCCTTTACTGTTTATTAACTATCCTCCTCATTTTAAGTTATTTCCTGAAAGCGTCCCAAAGCCCCGTAGTGAAGCGGAGGGGGAATACTTGATTATGTAAAGTGTGGTTAACATATTTTTAAGTCTTAGATATGTGTGTAATTAAGACGATGCTATTGTCGTAGTAGCTGGAACCATATTCGGTTTATTCCCCCTCCGGTGTTATATTGACGTGTTTAAAAACTTCCTTTTGGTACGCACGAATGGCTCGACGATTACAGGTCGATGGTCGCATTATACACTCAGCAACACAATGAGTCTGGAATATATACTTACATAGTGCCTGCAATGCATCAGGGCTATATCCTTTGCCACAATTAGCTTGACAACTCATCCAAATGTCAAGTTCTGTCCGCTGGTGATATTAATCAATATCATTGTAGTTGACCATTCTACAGGCATACCGTTGACTGTAATAATGAAGCATCTACCCAGTTTTGGCTCTGAACCGTTGAAGTAACACGACCTGTAATCAGCGCAGAATTCCGCCCACATTGGTACCGGATGGTCAGGGAAGTGTGGCAAACCCCTGAAGGAAGGAGTAATATCGGACTTAGCAATCCATTCACAGACCACGCGTTTGTCTTGCTCAGTGGCGGGTCGGAGCGCTACCTTTTCCCCCCTGGATCACCCTATATCCCCTTTCACGTAAAAGCTATTAGGCGAACTCCGAGTTTGCCAAATTCGCTTCTGGCCCAGCCAATAATAGTTCCCAATATGCTGGTTTATTAGCGGGAATACAAATTTTTTCGCCGATTAATTTTCATTCCACTGACCAGACATGCTCATGGCAATTGGAGATGGAGTACGGAAACTTTATGCTTATTGTTGTTTCTATTCCCTCAACTTCCCCTTCCCAGCTAAGCTCTTTTTCTTTTCTCTCGAAATGACTATCAACAAAATCTAAACCATAAGGTCTTAAGAACCAATCGAAATCAAACCAATATCCTTCTTTTACACCTGTTATATCGCAGAGCAGAACTGTTAACTTTTTTAATTCATTAAATTCTATCTTAGAATTAACAGCATATCTGTTGTATCTTTGCAAATTTGTTTCAAAATAATCAATTTCTGTAGTTTTAAATTCCTCTTTCGATTCTAATAGCTTAGAAAAATCTTCATCATTCCAAAAATATTCTCTTTGATAATGCAAAATATCTCCTTCTGCTATTATCGCTATGGAATTCATCAATGGTCTTAATTGAGCAATTTTAAGGGGTTCTTCTACCTTTGTGGCACCTTTTTCCTCCTTCCCACAACCTACTATCAATATCACTAAAACCACTAATCCAATTACCAACAAAGAATTGAAAAATATCTTGTTCGTAATACAACCTCGTGCCTTGATGAATAGCAATTTCATCTAACAGCTATATATTAACTCAAAATTCGCCTAATCCGCTGTGGCTTTTCATTTATACCTCTTTACCTCAAAGCAGTACAGCTTTGCCGGCTCATCGGGTATTATGCATCGCAGCTCCATGCTGGAATTTTTATAACTCCTTTTTCGGCTCAATTAGACTAATCAGCTTCTGTCCCGGCTGCGGTTTAGGCTGATTATCCGTGGTAAATATTACCAGATTACCATTCTGGTCAACCAGAAATAGAGGTACCGCCTCCTCACCATAGTAAATCTGAAAGGCGTCATAGTCAAACTTTTCTGTCAGGCTGGTCGTCTTGATAGCCGCTCCCTGAGCAAATCGACTGGCTAGATAGTTAAAGGTCATCCCAGGTCCAAACAGAAGTCGACCACGCAGGTGGCGAGAAACCGCTTCCCTTTGAGCTTTCTCCTCGCTCTCCGAAGGAAGCTGGTAGACTTCAGCACGACCAAAAGCATTAGCGAATTGCAAAGCAGCCAGGGAGTTGAACTCGTCATCAGCGGTCAGTGCCATCAAGCGCCCCATTCCACCCAGTTCAATCTCATCTAGGGCATATTGGGACAATATGTTGGCATAAAAAGAGGGTACCCCAGCCATACGAGCCGCCAAGATGTTAGCCCTGTTGGCATCAACCACTAGCACCCTGTAGCCCTCCACCTGAAGTGCCTGTGCGATTGACCGCCCCCAGCGGTGACCACCAACAATCAGCACCCCCTGAGGACTCGGTTCGGCTACCTTGAGTCGGCGGGCTAAGGGTGAGGCAGATAAACCATAGATAGCCACGGTACCAGCAATAACAATAAAAGTTAACGGCACCAGAAGCTCAGCCTGAGGGTAGCCGGCTTCTACCAAACGGAGAGCAAAAACCGAAGCTACAGCAGCAGCAACAATGCCACGAGGTGCCAGCCAGGAGATAAACAAGCGCTCCCTTAAGCTCAACTTTGACCCCAATGTGGACAGTGCCACCGACGCCGGGCGCGCTACCAGCATTAAAATAGCCAACAGGGCTAGACCGCTTACGCCAACGCTGGCTAGGTTAGCCATTTGACAACGCGCCGCCAGTAGAATAAACAAGCTAGATATCAGCAACACCCGTAAGTTCTCCTTAAATTCCATGATGTGCCTGATACTTATCGCCTTCTGATTAGCTAAAACTATCCCCATCACCGTAACCGCTAATAGACCGGAATCCGTCTGAAGCAAGTTTGAGACAGTAAAAGCGGTAACCACCAGCGCTAGAGAGACAACACTATGAAGAAAGTCGGGTAGCCAATAGCGCTTCAATAGCTGAATAACGATTATCGCCGCCAGCATACCAATGACGCCGCCGAATAGCACGGTCTTGAGAAGACTCAATAAAACAAGTGGAACTGCTTGCCCGACTCCCCCGGCAACAATCGCCTCAAATACCAGCACGGCAAGTATAGCCCCTACCGGGTCGATAACAATCCCTTCCCACTTCAGTATCGAGCCTACTTGACCGCCGGGACGCAGATACCTGAGCAGTGGCAAAATAACGGTCGGACCAGTAACCACCAGGATAGCTCCCAGAAGCACTGCCAGTGTCAGATCAAGACCTAAGATAAAATAAGCTGCGCCCGTGCCTATCAGCCAGGTGACCAAGACACCAACGGTTATCAAATTGCGGACTACACCACCAGTTTTGCGTAGCTCGGCCAGCCTTAAATTTAAACCACCCTCAAACAGAATAATGGCCACCGATAGCGATACCACTGGCAGCAATAAATCGCCGAAAAGCTCGTCTGGATTGAGAAAACCGGTTACCGGTCCGGCAATGAAGCCAAAAATAAGCAGTAGTAAGATGGAAGGCAAACGCAGACGCCAGGCCAGCCACGAGGCTCCGACGCCCAGGACAACGATACTGCCTAAGCCAAGCAATAAGTCCTCTGTCATAAAGATTAGCCTTACTTATCCACCAAAGTTGTAACTACATCTAGATATTTATTGCCTAACCGGGCATGATGCCCGCTTGTGAATCAACCAACACCCCAGGCTGGCATCTTTGACATATGCTCTTTGGCTGCTCTCTAAGCGGTCTCTCTGTCCATATTCTGGGACATCATCATGAAGTTGACCATGCCCTCAAACACTTCGTCGTAGCTTTTGAGATTGCCATCCGAGTTTGAACAGTGTATACAGTATATACTTGCCGGGTTCCCTCCGCCAAAATCCTCGGGCTTGGTCATGGGCATACCACAACTCATGCAATTTTTGGCGGTCTTGGAGACCTGATTGAACGCCAGCTTATATCCATTAACATCCTCAACGGTAAAGTCCCTGACACCATATGGCTCGTCCTTTATGTCAACCGCAATGTTAACCCCCTTCTTTTTCAGCTCCTGGTAGTACTCGTCAATGTCTCCGTCAATTTGCATATACAGGTATACGCCAATACCGAATTTATCTTCATGGCTAATGCCGTGATTTTCGGCTGGTATAAACATCAGAACCATCCCGTCCTTGGAAAGGTCGGCGTATTCCGGGTTATTGGCATCAGGAAAAGCCATCCCCATATTGAATCCGAGGGAATTCTTATAGAATTCAATCGTTTCCTTCATGTTTCTTACCGCCAGCAGAGGAGAAAGAACACCCATTTTTATGACCTCCTTTTATTAAGCTACCTCACCCCCTGTATCTCCCTCTCCTTCGAAGGAGAGAGGGAAGTAATAGTTCTGAAGGGGCTTCGCCCCCTAAAACTCCCTATCATATTCTCTATAAATTGCTGTATTTTAAAAAGTCGTTTTAGGTTGACTCCTGTTTAATAGTCTCGTGCTTTGGTACGTTTGAAAGATGTTAACTCCCGATGGAGAGAGACCATCCTTGATGAAATCAACATTAATTAGTTTTCCGTCTAATAACGTACATACTCTATGAATCGAGAGATGCTTATGTGTCTCCAGTAACGTAAGCTCCCCTTGCCATGAAACGACCCCAGGCTTCGTTTCACCCAGGTATGTTGGTTGCTCAAACTTAAAAGAAGTTAGGCCGAGCGGACTGACTTTAGTATCCTCCTTGCAGGCCGGAGAATTATCCTCGGTGAAATGCAGTGATAAGGGGTGGCTAAATACTTTATCCATTATTAATTTGAAACCCTCACACGTTACCGCTCCACCTCCACGAGGCACTTGGAAATATGTTTCCGCGATGGCACGCCATAACCGCAGCAGAGCTTCGTATGCAACAAGTACATCCGTTGGATTGAGTTCTTCATGGGGTAGTAGTGCATCGGGATACTTGGCATGAAATAAACGACATCTTATGTTTGTATACTGAGTTCTCATGAAGTAATCAATGGGGTCTGTTGTTGTTTGAATGTAGTTTGCAAGTGGTACTCTGGTTGCTATTTCAGAGAGAGCTTCCCTCAACCATCTTCTTTCACGTTCTCTTGGTAACTTGGGACGTATATTATTCAACAATGCCTCAAGGGAGAGAAACAGGTTCCTATAAGCCTCGAATATGTCTTGGCTAGTTTGAGACAAGCGATAGTACCGAAACGCCCAAGTCCAGATGAGCTCAGTTATGGGCGGGGAGGGTTTAATGTTGCCGTCCTTATCGCGGACCTCAGCAGAAAGACTAATCTTAATAGGTAACGTACCAACAGAAAAGCGTTTGAGAAAAGACTGTCCATTTCTCTGAAATAAAGCTATGTGGCTAATTTCAGGATGGTCAAGAACTAGGGGGCTCAGCTTCTTGACTGTAATAATATCCAAGCAACGCTGTATTTGTTCTAATCCGGCGGTCACAAGATTATCATATGCTTGTGGGTCATGTGACCTAGCGACAATATAAATATGACCCTTCTGTAGCTCGACTTGCCAATGGGAATCTTGAGACTCCCATATGTAATCAACTTCAGGCTCATCTTTCAATGGGAATGCAATTCCACTTAGGAAGTGCCCTGAATTAGGTGTTCCTTCCTCTTTACCCCCAAGATATATGTTTCCAATCTTTGCCATGCACGGTTTCCTAACCTGCCCCTTCCAATTGCACTAACTTATCTAAACCATCCTCCTCGGTTGTAACTGCTGCTTCTGTCATTTATACCTCTTCACCTCGAAGCGGTAGAGCTTTATTGGTTCATCGGGGGCTATGCCTGCCTTCTGGCGGCAGATTTCAATCTGAAAGTCCACCGTATCTACTCCCTCAAGGTCAGGCAGTAGCAAGCCTCGCCGCATTCCTGCCTCCACTATAACCCCATACTTCTTGGGGTCTAGTCGGTCTTGGCTGTCAATAGGCTCAGGAGTAGTAAGAACATCCACGCTGTAGCTAAGGTCTTTAAGCTCAGTGGGGACAATAGGTGGGAAGCGGGGGTCTCTGGTAGCTGAGTTGACGGCATTATTGATAATTTCCTCAGCCACATTCTTCTCAGCGGGTTCAAAGGTACCAATACAGCCTCGTAGCTCACCAAACTTATGAATAGAAACAAAGACCCCGGCTTTCTGTTTCATCTCAGGGGTAAGCTCTTCTGGCTGGAGGGTCTTACCATCCTTAATATATGCCTCCACCGTTTTCTTGGCTAACTTTACCACAGGGGACATTTCCCTTATTATTATCCCAGCATAACCAACCACTCTGGTATAATCGCCTGAGGTATCGCCGCTAGTCTGGTATCTGACCAGTTCTGCCCCCGTTGCCCCCAGCTCCTTGGCAGCAGAGATAAGGCTGACCGTCGGTGCATAGCCACACATTGATATATCCAGTTCATCGATCCGTCTTAACAGTTCATCCTCATTCAAATCCAGTATGGCTTCTATGGCTTTCATGTCCTTCCTCTGAGCCGATTCCTGTGGCTCGTAGTGGGTCATATCGCTTGAGGCTATGATTACCACTTCTTTATTTGACTCCTTAATGGCTTTGGCGAGCTCCTTCCCGATTCCCTTATAGGTGGCACCGCTAGAGTAGGCGAGTATGATAGGTACTATACTAATATCTGGCTTGAAATATTGTAAAAATGGTATTTGCACCTCAATGGAGTGCTCGTATTGATGCGCCGCATAATCTTCCTGTAAGTAGCTGGAGTTGGCTAAAATCTGCTTGCTCAATTCTGAGTTAATCTCTACATTGCCCAGCGGTGTTTTCCACACACCCTCGGTCATGATACTACAAGGTTTTCCCATGCCAGTATGGTTAGGACCCATGATGATGAAGGTATCCTTAAATTTAATTTTAGATATAACGGCACCGGCTACCCATCCCGAATAGATATACCCAGCATGGGGTGAAACCAGACCGATTACCTCTTCTTTGACTGCCTTTTCATCAATCATTTCCTCAATCATTGCCTTCAATTGGGAAGGGGATGCTGGATAAAATTGTCCTGATACTACTGGATTTCTAATCATTATGACCTCCTCTTTGACTCAGGTGTCCTGAAGTTAATTTCTGCCCCACAGAACTTACACCTTGAATCCTCCACCCCTATTATCTTAGTTTGATAGCCGAACCTCTGCACCAGAAGATTACCACAGGAATAGCAGAAGGTATTCTCGTTTTTGTGTCCGGGGACATTACCCGCATAAACAAATTTAAGGCCAGCTTTTTGTCCGATATCATAAGCGTGCTCAAGGGTGGATATAGGAGTTGGAGGTAAGTCCATCATATAATGATGAGGGTAAAACCGCGTTACATGCCACGGTGTTAGCTCACCCAACTCATCTCGTATCCAGTGAGCAATCCCCTCAAGCTGCTGGTCATCATCATTCATAGTAGGTATGATATTAGTAACAACCTCAACATGCATATCCCACTTCACCTTAGCCCGTTTGGCCACCTCAAGTATTCCTCGCCAGCGGCTTACCCTAGCTAGCTTCTGGTAAAAGGAGTCAGTGAAGCCCTTAACATCAACACGCCAGGCATCCAGATAGGGTCCGATAGTATCTAGTGCCTCAGGGGTCAGGTAGCCATTGGTTACGTAGACGGTATACAGGTT
>Ga0315545_1003579_pt1 | contig 13236 bp, 11 predicted proteins | sample SalMarSW160210MG_FD_203096 | JGI IMG/M metagenome (GOLD analysis project Ga0315545, IMG submission 203096) | Salt marsh sediment microbial communities from the Plum Island Ecosystem LTER, Massachusetts, United States - Salt Marsh Sediment SW1602-10 ... | reverse complement strand
TCCTGGCTTCTAGCCATCGGTGGTAAGACCTCCTTTCTTTTATTCCCCTTGCTACAGGGTTCTTACCACCTTATCACTTTTCCACAACATTCATAATAGAGCCATCGGGTCATTGACAAGCAGTGTCATCTAGTGAATAATATTCACGCTGAATGGTTAAGATCAGATTACGGCGGGTGGGAAGAAAACACAAACCTCTATACCGAGTGGTGGTGGCTGATAGTAGATCGCCACGTGACGGGGCCTTCATAGAGGTCATCGGGCATTACAATCCTCTGACCGATCCTGCCACTGTTAACATAGACGAAGAAAAGGCACTGAAATGGCTTAACTGCGGAGCCCAGCCCACACACACTGTTTCCGATTTGCTTGGCAAGTTGGGCATCATGGACAAATTTAAGTCCCAGGTCTCAAAGCAAACTAGTGGTTAAAAGGAGAGAGAAATGAAGGAACTGGTAGAATACATCGTTAAGTCCATTGTGACCGAGCCTGACAAGGTAAATATTACTGAGGAGAATAGCGAGGGAGTGATATTAATCAAACTAGAAGTTTCTCCTCAAGACAAAGGTAGAGTTATTGGTAGGCAGGGCCGAGTAGCCGAAGCAATGCGCACCCTTCTTCGAGTAAAGGCAGCTCAGGACGATACCAGGGTCAGGTTAGAAATAGTGTAACCAAGCTGGTAACAAGACTACGACGTTAATCTTTCTGCAGCCTTTTCTTTGACTTCCTCAATGCTCCTAAGGTTCAGCAACTCGACTTATAAGTAGCTTGCTTGCCTTTTCTCATGAGACCTTAACGCTCGCCTCTCCAGCCTTAAAAATGGCATATTTCGTCAAGGGAGGCGTAACAATTTCGTTTATGATAACCGAAGCCAATATTCCATTTAACATTATATCCCCAAAGGTAGGAAATGATTGCTCCGCTAGAAGAACTAAGCCTATGGCAACTCCAGCCTGTGGCAGCAGGGCAAAGCCAAGATATTTCCTTACCGCATCTGGCGCATGAGAAATCCTGGCGCCAGTTCTTGCCCCCACGTATTTACCCGTGTATCTAGTCAGCACTATTAGTAACGCCAATATAACGGCGGCTTTCAATACGCTTAAATCAAAATGCAACCCTGCCAATACGAAAAACATGACAAAAAGCACATCCCCAATTTCCTCCACCACAGCAAACATTCCCCCTCCTTTTACCTTATTTACCACGACAAAGCCAACCACCATGTTAGCTAGAATTGATGAAACGCCCAGGTAACTGGTGACGCCAGTACATAGCATAACCATCCCAAAAATCACCACCAGTAGCAATTCGCGAGCTCTCGCCAGCTTAGCCAGGTGTATTAAGACGATGGCAAAAACGGTACCAATCGCTACAGACTCGATTATATGTAAAAAGGGAACTCCCAGCATTTGATAAAAGGCGATATTACTGGCGCCACTCACCAGGGGTTGGCATATACCTGAAGCAATAGCGAAGGCTATAACTGCAATTGCGTCATCAAGGGCAACCACCGCTAACAAAGTCGTAGTCAGGGAGCCCTTCGCCTTGTATTCACTGATGATTGCCATTGTTGCTGCTGGAGCGGTAGCACACGATATTGCGCCTATAATAAAAGCCAATGGAAAATAAGTCTGCCAAAAAGTTTCGTTCGGAATGATTAAATGACCTAAGATAGTTAAAACCAAGGTGACCAAAAGCCATGCGCCTAAACTCTGAAGAAGTGTTATCCAAGCGATGCCTTTCGCTAACCTTCGTAACTGCTCCCAGTCAAGACTACCACCGATTAAATAGGCAATAAACCCTAAAGCAATGTCGGTAATTATGTCCAGGTTTCCCACTGTCCCTTTTGGTATTATGTTCAGCAGGGAAGGACTCAACAGGATACCAACAATGATATAGCCAGTAATCCTGGGAAATTTGATTTTCCCCAACGCTAATCCGCTGAGAAAACCAGCAACTACTATTACCCCTATCGCTAATATTAAGTTCATCTCTTTCATGGGCTACTTGTTTTGTGCCGAACTTGTAGGATTAAAAGTATGGAAAGAACTTTTATTTACGCCCTCTCAAAATTGGGGTAATCCCTTCGGGAAACTATCGCCTCGCTGTTTTTAGCGAAAATATTTCACCAACCGTTTTCACACGGAAAAGTAAGTATGTATCACGTTAGTTAGACACAGCTCCCCGAGTATTTCATCATTTTCCGTTACTGCCAATCTTCTTACTCTGTGGTTTGTCATCAGACGAAGAGCTTCTTCCAGCGTCGCCGTTGGATGGCATTTTATTACCGGCTTAGCCATAATATCTTCCGCTGTTTCAAATTCAGTGTGATACAAAGATTTTGGTCTGACTACAGCAATGGCATAACTCTTAAGGGGTAACGGGCTAACGATATCTAAAAGGTCTTTCTCAGTGATAACACCAACGAGCTTCCTGCTATCTTTCCCTTCAACTACCCAGACATGCCGCCTTTTCATACCTACTTTTTTAGCAACTGCATATATAGATGCGTTCTTCTCAACCAACGGCGGATTACGATTCATGACTTCTTCTACTGGAATGTTGTAGAAACTCGCTTGGGACATCATACCACCTCGTAATGCATCAATTTTAAACCGGCCTCTCCCTCACCAATGAATTGCACAACTCACCTGTAAGTATAACACACGCACTTAGCTCTATCGCAATGCCCCGACTCTTTATCCTGTGGCAAAAGCGAACTCAAGGCATAAGGGGTAGTTGAACAAGTAACAACGATTGGGCAATAATCAAGGGCAGAAGCCCACCAGCTAAGCCAATTAGAATCCATTTACGCATTGTCATATAATAACCCTCTTGCTTTTCCAACATGCCGAGAGCCACAATATTCGCCGTGGAGCCGACCATAGTGATGTTGCCACCATAGCACCCACCCAAAAGTAGCGACCACCATAACGGGAAGGTATAAACCCCTGCCGCTCCCAAAGCTTGAACTACCGGGATAGCCGCTGCTATCAGAACTACATTATCCATCGCCGCCGAGCCCAGGGCAGATAGCAGAGCTATGATTGCAGCCAGTAAAATAGGGTCGGCTGTTAGCCCTGTGGCAGCCCCGGCAATCCTATCAGTGACACCGGTATAGGCGAGGCAGCCTGCCTTAGCAAATAAAAACAGGAAGAAGGTCAATGTCCACCAATCAACATTCCTCTCCAAATACTCCCTAGCTTTTGCTCTCTTCCAGAACATGATAGCTGCAGCACCGGTGATGGGACAACACCAATATACTGTGCGCCTTGCCAGACCTAATAGCAGCTCTATCCGGTAGTGAAAAACAATAGTAATGACAACCGCCAGAAACAAAACAACCGACCCGATAAAGGAAGTCCTGTCCTTCACTTCAGCCCACTCATCCAAAACAGCAGCCCCACTCTCCGGTTTAGCATTCATCTTTGTTTTGAGCAGCTCTAAGTCCTTGTGCTGCCACACCAAGACTATAAATATGAGAACAATGAGACCAACAAAACTGACCGGAAAAGACCACCTGATAAAGTCTTCAAAGGTTAGGTCGGCTCTAAAACCTATCAGAAGTCCGATGGGATTACCCTTCATCATCCAGGTACTGCCAATATTTGTAGCTAGCACCGTCGATATAACGTAATTTACCGGGTTGACCTTGTAATAGTCGCAAAGCTCAAACACTATGGCTGTCATGAAAAGTATACTGGTTACCTCATCCACCAGGGCAGCCATAAGTGCGCAAAGGAATAAAAAGAGGACCATCAATCTTCTGGGCTTAAATTTAGCCAGTTTGATCAATTTTACGCTCAGCCAATGATAGAAACCGGTCTCCTTCAGAAACCCAACCACGATCATCATTCCTATCAGGAAGACGACCACATCCAGGTTCATATAGTCTATGGTATGCTCGAGGTCCATAGTGTTAGTGAGCAGCAATATCACGACGCCGGCAAAGGCTATGGCTACTCTGAATCTCCAGAACATCAAAGTGCCAACAATCGTGGCCATAAAAATAGTGGATGCTATCGCCTGGGGCGTATCTTTCAATAGGACGAAAAATAATATGCCCAAACCTGCGATAATGACGCCAAAAATAGTGAATTCCTTTGCAGTCCCGGGAACACCGAGATGTTCAGCTTCTTCCAACGCTGTTCCTTCTGACAACTCCGCACATGATAGCGGATATCACACCAGTTGAAAAGAGATAACCAGGAAACTCCGCTCCATTTCTAAACAACTGGAGATGTCTTGAAGGGACAATTCGGCTTGCTTTGGCCAGCCTGATATAGAAAAGGAGCATTAAAGAGTTCTTTACTTTAGAGCCATGCGGTTAGCTATAAGCTAACTCATAGCTTCTATAAAGTTACCGATGGAGCTATTAACTGCTATTAGTCTTCAGGGGAAAGAATGAATAAGTATGAATCTTCACGATTTGCGTTTCCTAAAATCCTCTAAGTCCAGTGTATTTATGAAATCCTTATACGCCGACAATCCCTCTAGTTCTTTCTCGTCGACTTTGCCTTCAGAAACAGGCTTACCTGTTTCCTCGTCAAGTGTAATGCCTGCCTTATCCAATACCGATTCTTCGGCGTATATCGGTGCCCCGGTCCTTACTGCCAAAGCTAAACCGTCGCTGGGGCGAGAATCCACTTCTATTTGCTCACCATCAAGGCTGAGGGAAAGTTTGGCATAGAAGGTATCATTTTGAAGCTCGTTTACTACAACAAAGTTAACCGCGGCTCCTAAGACTTCAATAACAGACCGCAATAAATCATGTGTTAAGGGGCGAGCTAGCTCCACATTCTGCAGCTTCACTGCAATGGCATCTGCCTCATTAGGCCCAATCCAAATAGGCAAGTAGCGGTTGGCACCCTTCTCTCTCAAAATCACCACCCTCTGATAATTCATCAGGCTTACTCGAATACTATCGATGGTCATCTCTATCATGGAACTACCTCCTTATGGGCCCCAGGCATTTTTCTACCCCTTTGTATAATAATATCACATAGCCCTGGTTAATCAATAATTCAAGTTGAGTTTGTTGGCCATTTAGCAATATGCTACAATTCGCTGGATCGTTATACTGTACGCAACGAACAGGCAATTGGCGACGGGCACCGAATTCGTCCTCTGGTTTGATGAACTCGGCAAAGGATACATCCGCAGAGATAGTAACTAAGGATGTGACTCTAGCTGAGCTATAGCGCTATCATACCCTCGGTATCCGAATAATTAGATAAGGAGGTAAATCGTGAGATTCGTGAAGTGGCTTGAAGAGGTGGGAGCAAAGGATGTAGCTTTGGTCGGTGGTAAAAATGCGTCTCTGGGCGAAATGATAAGGAATTTGGATAAGGAAGGGATAAACGTCCCCTCAGGATTTGCCGTTACCGCCGAAGCATACAAGTACCTGCTTGAGCAAACGGGCATCACCCAAAGAATCAGAGATATCTTGAATGGTCTGGATACATACGACATCGAGAACCTGTCCAAGAGAGGCAAGAACATAAGGGCACTAATAAGAAACGCTCCTTGTCCCAAAGTATTGTGCGAAGAAATAAGGTCTGCCTACCGCGAAATGGAAAAGAGATACGGAGAGAATGTTGACGTGGCGGTGAGAAGCAGTGCTACCGCGGAGGATCTGCCCACAGCCTCTTTTGCCGGACAGCAGACAACCTATCTGAATGTACGTGGCGAAGAAGAACTGTTAGAAGCTGTCATGGAATGCTTTGCATCGCTGTTTAATAACAGGGCGATATCCTACCGGGAGGACAGGGGCTTTGACCATCTCGGCGTTTATCTCTCCGTGGGAGTGCAGAAGATGGTTCGCTCTGACCTGGCCTGTTCGGGGGTTATGTTTTCCATAGACACAGAATCCGGCTTCAGGGATGCAGTTTATGTCACCGGCGCCTATGGCCTCGGGGAGAACATAGTACAAGGCGCGGTCAATCCAGATCAATTCTATGTTTTCAAGCCCACCCTGAAGAAGGGGTTCACGCCTATTGTAGAAAAGAAGGTAGGCAGCAAAGAAAAGAAGCTAATCTATAAGGGAAAGTGGTCAGGAACAGAGCAGGACAGGGTCAAGCCAGAAGAACAGAAGAGATTCGTATTGAACGACGATGAGATACTAACGCTGGCCAGATGGGCATGCCTCATAGAAGAGCACTACGGAACACCTATGGACATAGAATGGGCTAAAGATGGCGTAAGCAACGAGCTTTTTATAGTTCAAGCCAGGCCCGAGACAGTGTACGCCCACAAAGATCTAGCCCTACTCAAGACCTACAGGCTTGAAGAACAGGGGCACTTGTTACTTGAAGGGGAAGCGGTGGGCACAAAGATAGGACAGGGAGAGGTGAACATAATAGAGGAGAGCAGAGAAATCCACTTGTTCCAGGAAGGGCAGGTTCTGGTTACCGACATGACCGACCCTGACTGGCAACCCATCATGAAGATCGCCAGTGCCATTATCACAAACAAGGGTGGCAGGACCTGCCATGCCGCCATAGTCAGCCGCGAGCTCGGAGTGCCCTGTGTAATTGGCTGTGGTAACGCTACTACCGTGCTCAAAAACGTGGCGGAGGTTACCGCGGACTGTTCACAAGGCGACGGCAGAATATACCGGGGAAAGTTGAGATACAGCATCAATGAAGTCGAGGTAAACAAATTGCCAAGACCGGAAACCAAAATAATGATGAACTTAGGCATCCCGGACAGTGCATTCGTACAGGGTCAAATCCCCAACGATGGGGTAGGCTTGGCCAGGGAAGAATTCATCATTAATTCCTACATCGGCATACACCCCATGGCCTTGGTAGAATATGATCAACTAAGGGAGAAAGCCAAAAACGATAAGGAGATAGCCAAGTTAATCAGAAGCATTGATGAGAGAAGTCCACTATATGAAGATAAGACGCAGTTCTTCGTGGACAACTTAGCAATGGGAATAGCCAAAATCGCCGCCGGGTTTTATCCCAATGATGTTATCGTTCGCTTCTCCGATTTCAAGACCAACGAGTACGCCAACTTAATCGGAGGTTATCTTTACGAGCCAGCCGAAAGCAACCCGATGATAGGCTGGAGAGGCGCATCTCGCTACTATGACGAGAAATTCAAGCCCGCATTTGGTCTGGAATGCAAGGCCATAAAGAAAGTTAGAGATGAGATGGGGTTGACCAATGTCAAGGTAATGGTGCCATTCTGCAGGACGCCAGAAGAGGGAAGAAAAGTAATCCAGGCGATGGAGGAGTTCGGCTTAAAGCGAAGGAAGAATGGGCTGGAAATATACGTAATGTGCGAGATACCATCAAACATAGTCCTGGCAGAGGAATTTGCTGATGTATTTGATGGCTTCAGCATAGGGTCAAACGACCTGACACAACTGATGCTTGGCTTGGACAGAGACTCAGCCATCATTGCACACATATCTGATGAGAGAAACGAGGCAGTGAAAAGAATGGTAAAGTACGTCATAGAGGCTGCACACCGCCATAACCCGAGGAGGAAAATAGGGATATGTGGTCAAGCACCAAGTGATTTCCCCGAATTTGCCGAATTTTTGGTTGAATGCGGGATAGATTCCATGTCTTTGAATCCAGACGTGATACTATCAACCAGATTAAGTGTAGCTGAGGCAGAGACAAGAATAAGGAACGAAAAAGAAGAAAAACAGACATGACAATATGACGGTTGACTTGTAATACGGATTCTATATGACTAGACTTGGATATGAATGCACTAATCCCATGGTTAACGGGCTTAGCATACGTGAGCAGACAGAGAAAAAGGAGGAGGCTCTTTCCCCTCATGCCTCCAAGAGCAAATTCAGTCGTGGTCGGTCAAGATGGGAAGAGCCATGCCCCATTAGAACATGCTTCCAGCGCGATCGTGACCGCATCATCCATTGTAAGGCTTTCCGCCGACTTAAGCATAAGACACAGGTGTTCATTGCCCCCTCAGGCGACCACTATGTCACCAGGCTTACACACACCCTGGAAGTGTCTCAAATCGCCAGAACCATATCGCGAGCTTTGAATCTTAACGAAGATTTAACCGAAGCTATTGCCCTAGGACATGACCTGGGACATACCCCCTTTGGTCACATAGGCGAGGAAGTTTTGAACGAACTTCACCCCGACGGCTTCAGACATAATGAGCAAAGCCTGCGGGTGGTTGATTTGTTAGAAAAAGATGGTCAGGGGCTCAATCTTACCTGGGAAGTGCGAGATGGCATTCTCAAGCACGCCAAAGGACAAGCTGAGATCCTCGGGGAGAAATGGGAAGATGTCGCCACCTTGGAGGGTCAAGTGTGTAAGCTAGCAGACGTCATTGCTTATATTAATCACGATATCGGCGACGCTATAAGGTCAGGCATTATCACTGGAAGTGATTTGCCTGAGCTAGCAATAGCTAAGTTGGGCCATATGCATTCACAACGAATTAATACCATGGTTTGCGACGTCGTAAGCCGCTCACACGCAAAAGCAACTATCGCCATGAGTCCGGAAGTCATCAAGGCAGCCAACAGCCTGCGCCAATTCCTATTTGATAAGGTATATAATCCTAGCCTGCTCACCAAAGACGCTGAAAGGGCAAGAAGAACCATACGCATTTTATACTCTTACTTCCTGAGACATGAAGATAGACTACCTTCAGAATTTGCCTCCCTAAACGATACCAGGGAGCGCAAAGTCGCTGACTATATTGCTGGGATGACTGACCAATTTGCCCTGCGACTGGCTGAGGAAATGTGAAAGTGCGCGTCATTAATGAAGTAAAACAAAAAACAGATATTGTGGAAGTTGTCTCCGATTACGTTTCTCTGCAAAAAGCAGGGCGCAATTTTAGGGCTTTATGTCCATTTCACAGTGAAAAACATCCTTCCTTTTTCGTCTTCCCCGAGCAACAGACTTGGCACTGCTTCGGTGCCTGTGGCACCGGGGGTGATGTTTTCTCCTTCATCATGAAGAAGGAAGGAGTCGACTTTGGCCAAGCTCTCCGTCTTCTAGCTCAAAGAGCAGGCATAACATTGAGCTCACCCGAGAGGCAAACCGGCGCTGAGGACAAAGAAAAGGAGAGACTATTACAAATCAACGAGGCAGCAGCCGAATTCTATCATCACCTGTTGTTAACTACCAAAGCAGGCCAGGCCGCGAGGAGTTACCTCAGCCACAGAAAAGTCACACCCGAGAGCGTCAACAGGTTCCGTTTAGGTTTCAGCCCTGATAGTTGGGAGGCACTTAGAAATTTCTTAATGGGCAAAGGATGTGAAGAAAAGGAATTGCTTAATGCTGGTCTGATAGTGAAGAGGGAGGATGGAGGCAGTTATGACAGGTTTCGCAATCGACTAATGTTCCCCATATGTGACATCCAAGGACGCGTCATTGGTTTTGGAGCTAGAGCATTGGATGAATCACTACCCAAATACATTAACTCACCCCAGACACCCATTTTTGATAAGAGCAGCAGCCTCTACGGGATTGACAAAGCTATCTCGGCCATTAGGCAGACCAATCTGATAGTAATTGTCGAAGGCTACATGGATGCCATTGCAGCCCACCAACACGGCTTCCAAAATGTAGTAGCTTCCATGGGCACCTCCTTAACCGAAAACCAAGTGGGTATTGCTAAGAGGTTAACCAAAAATATAGCTCTAGCTCTGGACGCTGATGCTGCTGGGGAGGAAGCCACCCTGCGAAGCACCGTTGCATTAACTCATCCTGATGCTGAAGCAAAGGTCATCCTCTTACCTTTGGGCAAAGACCCTGATGAAGTAATAGGCGAAGACCCTACACTATGGCAGAATCTGGTGGAACAAGCTGAACCTATCCTAGAATTTGCCTTTGACAGCGTAGTAAACAAATTGGGTGCCGATACGGCCAAAGAGAAATCGTTGGCCGTCCAAAAATTCTTGCCTGCACTCTCCGGGGTAAAGGACTCTATACAACGATCCCACTGGGTGCGAAAATTGGCACATGCTTTAAATATCGGTGAGTCTGACATAAGAGCCGACTTGAAGAAATTGGAGTCCGACCAGAGAACAGCCAATTTGAGGAAATTGGAATCTCACCAAAAACAGAAATTCGCTGAGGAAGGGGTATCCCGCTTAGCTCGGCAAATCTCCTCCAGTCCCGTTGAAGAATATTGTTTAGCCTTGCTGCTCCAATATCCCCAACTTCGCCAAGTAGCTCAAGAACTGTCAGCGGAGCATTTCGAAACCACTGAGAATCGCGAAGTCTTCACCACATGGCAACGTTCGCAAGACATCGCTGAGCTTAAAACAAAACTTGACGCTAACTTATTAGAACATTTAGACTATTTGATAGGTAAGACTTTCCCACCAGCTATCCAAGGAAATGACAAAGCCCGGCAGCTTACCTTAGCTGATTGTGTGCTTCGCTTACAAGAAATGTTATCCAAACGCTTAGAAAACAGAATGGAGGCGGTCCTCAACCTTGAAAGGGAAGCAGAGGGAATAAATGCCGAGCTAGCTAAACTGGAAGAACATGGAATAAAGACAGGACAACAGCTCCAGCAAATATTTATCAAACTAAGGAAAAACAAAGTGAAAGAGGCTAAACCATGAACTTAGTTGGGGATGGAATTCCTACTAACATAAATGAGGATGAGGAACCAACACCAGAAAACGCCCATGCTGAAGAGGACGAATTTGAGGGCGTCGACATCGCAAACGAGGAAGAGGGAGCAGAAGAGAGCACTACCCAGGTCATTCCCGAAACCAAACTACCAATAGGACTGGACGAGCATGAAATAATTGATGACTCAGTCCGCATGTATCTTCGAGAAATTGGCCAAGTGCCCCTCCTCAAGGTTAGTCAGGAGAGGGAACTTTCCAGCAAAATAGAGCAAGGAAGACACCTGGAAAGAATTGGAGATGCGTATTTTAAGAAGTACAAGAGGTTTCCCTCAGCAGTCGATATAGTAGTTGATCTAATTTCTCGACTATCCAAAGCCCACCCTATTCTCGAAGTTATCAAAGAACACCTAGCTATCAACCATTCAAGCAACCTAGCAGAGATAATAACAAATCCCAAGCTTCGCGCTGCTATTGATAACGAGATAAACCCAGCACTGACAACAGTCGTTGCCGAAAAAACAAGCAAACAAACTGCTTCAGCGGAAGAAGCTATAATAAATCTTTCACTGAACAGCAACCTCTTGCCACTACAGGCTTTGAGTCTAATCCAAGATAAACCATGGACTGAAATAAAGGCCATCATGGCTAACGACGAACTCCGGTCGCATCTTGAACCCTATGACCACCAGTTTAAACTCCACTTTGAAAGAGTCAGAGCCGAGGCAAGAAAGGCAGAAAAACACCTCACTGAGGCAAACCTCCGCTTAGTGGTTAGCATAGCCAAGAAATACATAGGACATGGTATGTCTCTCCTCGACCTCATCCAAGAGGGAAATATTGGCCTTATGCGGGCTGTGGAGAAGTTTCGCCACAGAAAAGGTTACAAGTTTAGCACCTACGCTACTTGGTGGATCAGACAAGGCACTACTCGCTCTATAGCTGATCAAGCCCGCACCATCCGTATTCCGGTGCACATGGTAGAGACAATGAATAGGTTATTGCGCACAACGCGGCAGCTAAGTCAAGAACTCAGGCGCGAACCCACCCACAGGGAAATTGGCGACCGCTTAAATATGTCCGGCCAGAGGGTAGAAGAAGTTATGGACCTATTTTATCACGAGCCAATGTCGCTAGACACGCCTATTGGGGAAGAAGGAGATAGCCATTTAGGTGATTTCGTTGAAGACCGAACCAGCCCGGCACCAACTGAAGTTGCTTCCCAAGAGCTACTGAAAGAGCAATTAGACAGAGTACTTGATGAGCTCACGCCACGGGAGAAAAGGGTATTACAGCTCAGATTTGGTCTTAAAGATGGGCACGCCAGAACACTAGAAGAGGTAGGGCAAGAATTCAGTGTGACCCGAGAGAGAATACGCCAGATCGAAGCTAAAGCTCTGCGCAAATTGCGCCATCCCAGCCGAAGTCGAAAACTCAGGGGCTATTTGGAGTAGATTCACTACACATATCAATCCTGGCACTTCCACCGAGAACCCAGCAATTGCACTGAACTGAGCAAGCTGCCTACCTCATGTTTTCTGAAAGAACATGAGGGTCTGAGGAAAAAGATAGGTTATTTCCCCACGGCCAAATCTCTCATACAGCTTTCTCTTAAACACCTTTAACCTTCTAATAAACTCCCCTTCTGAGAAAAGTTGATAGGAAGACCATGGTTTCTCAGCCACCCTTTCTACCAGTGCTTCGATAGAGGACAGTTTGAATGCAGAAGCAAACTCAACAGCAGCCATTATCTCAAAGCTACCACTCTCAAAGAGGTGTCTAATCTTTTCGATCGAGGGAATTCTGGCCATATCTCTTCTGACAAGCCCGGGAAACAAGGCTATGTCAAGTTGGCTTTTCAGTTGCAAATGAGAGGAGGTTATTACTAATACACGGGCCTTCGGTTTAGCAACCCGGTGGACTTCAGCTATTACCATGGGCAAGCTCTCGAAGTAGTGTACCACTTGAGACATCAATACGAAGTCGAAAGCATCACGTGCAAAGGGAAGGTAATGAGCATTCCCTTTAGCCAGAGAACAATTCGTCAAAGCTTGTCTATCTAGCTTCTCCTTGGCACTAGCTAACATAGCATCAGTGATATCCATCCCGTAAAAGCTTGCCTTGGGTAGCCGCTGAGCAAGAGGAGCCAAATAGTATCCTGATCCACAGCATATCTCTAGAACACCCCCCTCCACCTCCCCATAGTGCCGGATGCAATCTATTAGCCTCTCGAAGTCTTGGGGGGCCATGTGCCTCTTATCATCGTAGTCTACAGCCAGCTCATTCAGGTCAATAGACTGCACATTGCTCATTTCTTCTCCTCGCTTAATGTAATACCATCGGTAGCTTCAATGCAGCACAGCAAGAACACATGCTATCATACAGCCGTCAAGTCGCCCCTTCAACTCTCAATGTTGAGACGGCTCTATGTCAAATTGTGTGGAAACAGCTACGAGATGGTGCAAACCCCAGGAGTATTTTTCTCCAATAGACGTCGACATTTCTCAGACCGTAAGAAACGCGCTTAAGCATTTTGATTTTTGTATTGCATCCTTCAGTGAAACCATTGGTGGTGCCATTGTAAAAATGGTTCACGATAGGCTCCCGCCATCGCCTCAAAGTGTTACCCCATCTTACAAGCTCCCCAT
>Ga0315545_1003575_pt1 | contig 13245 bp, 8 predicted proteins | sample SalMarSW160210MG_FD_203096 | JGI IMG/M metagenome (GOLD analysis project Ga0315545, IMG submission 203096) | Salt marsh sediment microbial communities from the Plum Island Ecosystem LTER, Massachusetts, United States - Salt Marsh Sediment SW1602-10 ... | reverse complement strand
CAAATCTTCCAGACAAAAGCCTTCTCCGAGCAATGTATAGACGTAGCTCAAAGCCATACGATAAGGTTTCTTGATCGCTGCTTCCCCTCCAGGCAAGGGCACATACTCTAACTGTCCCACCCTTTCGAAGCCATGCCAATCAGCAACCAAGAACTCTCCTCCCCAGATTTTACCGTCGGTGCCATATCCAGTACCATCGAACGCAACTCCAATGACGGGACCCTTATTCCCGTTGTCCACAAGACAGCTAACAATGTGGGCATGATGATGCTGTACAGCGATGAGCTTCAACCCACGCTTGGAACCAAGTTCGAGGGCGTACTTTGTAGAAATGTACTCTGGGTGCATATCATATGCCACGCGATGGGGTTCAATACGGAACAACTGTTCATAAAACTCTATAGTATTTTCGAAATGTCGTAGGGTTTCCTCATTCTCCATGTCGCCGATATGCTGACTCAGGAAAGCATGTGTCCCATGAGTCAGGCAAAATGTGTTCTTTAGTTCAGCACCACATGCAAGAACCTGTTCTGCCTCAAAGGGAAGGAGAATAGGATATGGAGCATAGCCGCGAGCCCGCCGAATGACCTGAGGGATTCCCTCTTCCACCATGCAGACACTATCGTCACAACTGACATAGATATCGCGATTGTGAAACAAGAAATAATCGGCAATCTTGCCAAGTTTGCTTGATGCCTCCTCATTATCCTTGGCTAGAGGTTCTCCGCTGAGATTACCACTCGTCATCACAAGTGGGCGTTCCACATCCCTCAGGAGGATGTGGTGTAAGGGGGTATAAGGCAGCATGACACCGAGAACTTTCGAATTGGGGGCTACCGCTGAAGAGATATTGGAGAGATGTTGTTTCCACTTCAAAAGGACGATGGGACACTGCGGAGACTCAAGAAGTTCCCGCTCTTCAGGGATGAGAGAACAGTGTTTCTCAACTTCTGTCAAATTCTCAATCATCACTGCTAAAGGTTTGGATGGGCGAGGTTTTCTTTTCCTTAATTGTTTTACCACCGTCTCGTTCGTTGCGTCACAGGCGAGATGAAACCCCCCTAAACCTTTGATAGCCATAACGTTTCCCGCTTTTAGAAGTTCAGCTGCGGTTTCTATGACATCGTTGCATTGAATGGGCGTGCCATTCTTATCAGCAAGCTCTAGGCTTGGGCCACACGTATAACACGCGTTCGGCTGGGCATGGAATCTCCGGTCTTGCACTTGGTCATACTCCTGTTGACACTCATGGCACATGATGAACTTGTGCATGGTGGTCCCTGAACGGTCGTACGGAATGTCCTTGATAATGGTAAATCGAGGACCACAATCGGTACAGTTGGTGAACGGATAGCGGAAGCGGCGATCGGTTGGGGAAAAGACCTCTCTTTTGCAATTATCACAGGTAGCGATGTCTGGGGAGACTAGCTGGCGTTCACCCTTCTGCCTTAGGCTCTTCCGGATCTCGAAATTGGTGTATCCCTTGGCGGGGTGGAACGTTGTCTCAATCTCTTCAATCTGTGCCCTGGGGGGAGCCTTTGCTTCAAAGTTGGCCAGAAAATTGTCTAACGCTTGCTCATCTCCTTCTGCCTCAATCTCAACGTTTCTTGAGGTGTTACGCACCCACCCCTTCAGGTTGTATTGGTGGGCCAGGTGGTAAACAAAGGGTCTAAAACCAACCCCTTGCACAACTCCGCGTACATTTATTCTCGCTAGGTTTCTCATCTTGACGGAAGCGGAGTCTGTTGCCCTAACTCTTTGATTGCCCATTGCTGAAAGCTCCTTGACTGTCGCCCGGAAGTAACAGGCCCTTCTCTCAGCGTGCCATTTAGCGCGGCCCACTCTTTTTACATGTGATGATTTCCAGCACTCAAGTTGAGGGCAAATCGCCCGTTACCTTCCCTCGGGCCCGTCCGCTGTGGCACTCCGCCACAACAGCAGCACGTTATACCTTCCAGAGATCAGCTTGTGTTTGCTTATAGCTGCCAAAGAGCACCACTGTGCAAGCCGTTCGTATGAGCGATTTTTCCTAATTTGTCTTCCCGAACGTGTAACTCCCTGACTTTGGGTACAAATTATACCATCTTTCTTTAGCCTCGCCAGGAGTCTCCTCCCCATCCGCTCACCGTTCCTTCGCTCTGCACACCTAACTAGAGAGCAGCTTGGCTAGGGCAATCTCGGCAGCGTTCTCAATCTGGTGGGCAATCGGCGAGGGGGTTAGCTTGGGGTGGGTGCCGACCTGAAAGGTAACCAGCTCATCCGCACGCAACCCTTGCTGAACGAGGGAGCCGATGCAGTTGGCCACGTACCCTGCCTTATCGCTTCCGTAGACCTGTCCTCCGATTAGCTTTCTGGAGCCGCTCATGAACACCAGTTTCACCGTCAACGGCCGAGCGCCGGGTAGGGTCCCCGGGTGTTTGTCTACTGCTGTTGCCTTTCCCACGATGATTTCGACCCCTTCCTCCTTAGCATGCCGCTCAGTGAACCCAGCTGATCCAACGCATAAATCACCAATTACGGTCCCAAACACACCGATTGGGGGGGCGGCGCGTTGCCGTAGCGAAAACAGGTTTGCTCCCGCTACCCTGGCCTCCATGGTCGCTATCGAAGCGAGCCGAAGTAAGCACGGTCCCCTGGTCAAAAAGCAGGTTTTTTGTGCGCAGTCCCCGGCGGCAAAGATGTTGAGGTCACTGGTCCTCATCCAGGAATCCACCCATATACCGGCTCCATCATCCACCTGTAAGCCGGCGTTCTTTGCCAGGTCGATGTTCGGCCTGACTCCGATCCCCAGGATAACGATATCCGCTTTGAGTTTGTGTCCGTTCTCAAGCTCGACCTGCTCGACTTTCTCCTTACCCAGTATGGCCTTTGCCCGGCTATCGGTGAACAGGTTCACCTTGGCCTTTTTCAACTCTTCCTCCACTTGCACGCACACCTCACTGTCACATGCCAGGAGGAGACAGTGGGGGAGAAGCTCGACGACGCTTACGCTATTTAAGTTGTCGATCTTTCTACACTCATCGGCAAACTCCAGCCCGATGAACCCCCCACCAATAATCACCAAGTCGTTTGCCTGATGTAGAGCTTGTTTTAGTTCAGTCAGATAGTCGATGTCCTTCTTCGCGCTAAAGACGTTTTCAAGGTTTACGCCCGGCAGGGGCGGGACCAACGGGTAAGAGCCTGTAGCCAGGATCATCCGCTCATAGCTTATCGTATGCCCCCCTGCTGTAGTGACCGTCTTTGGCCCCTTGTAGATGGAGACGACTTCATCCACAATCAGGTCGATATTATGTTTGGTCAGTACCGCATCGGGGATCAAGTCATCTTCCGGGGAGTCAAGGGTTCCAAAGATGTAAGGGATGCCGCATGGGATCAGGACCCTCTTTTCCTTCCTGATAAGCGTGATCTTCGCCTCTGGGTTAAACCGTCTTGCGGAGATAGCGGCGGTAAGGCCGGCTGCACTTCCACCAACGATCAGGATATCTGCACTGCTCACAATCATACCTCCTGTATTAAGTTGCCCTCCCTTGTTTTAGAAGGCAACAATTGAACACCTCACCCTTTAAACAGGCCGCTTCACTTTCTGCCCGAAGCCTACCAAGCAGGGAGGAAATTGTCAAGATGTGTAGCCCGCGTTTTTTGCGTGCTGTTTGCGACTTGACCTTTCCAGCCCGCTCTGTGTATACTGCGTGCCGATGTGAGGTCTTACTGAAGATGCGAACCGGGGAAAGGCCGAGAAAGAAGAGATGTTGCAACTTGGTGAAAGGGGAGACGTAGATGAAACTTCTTAAGAAGGCTTGTAACTGTCCGTGCCGGGAGAAGACGTGAGCCAACCGGGAGAAGAGGTTTCCCCATCTCTTGCTGGTCTTTCTGGCATGTTTTCCTTTTTGATGACCATACTTAAGAATAGCAGTCTTTTAGGCGGTATCTATTGATTTAACGGCACGGCCCTACGACCGTGCCAGTTCTTTTAATACAGGAAGAATGAACTAATTAGCTTGGTAGTTAAGGGAAGGTTCACTAATCTGAGGCTTGACAGGGCTGGCCAAGTGATGAGATCAGAGGCATAAATAAGAACTCGCTTGGAGAAACCTGTAAAGGAATGGGGATTCGAGCCAGGTAAGATAGGAAGAGGAGGCAACGTGAGACAGACCGTGTTAGGGTTTAGAGAGAAACGATCTGCTGAGCCCGGACTCCTGCAACGTTTGCGAGAGATTCAGGATCATTCGGGGAATCAGTCCCTCTCAAGGGAGGTGTTGGAAGCGCTTGCGGAGGATTTTGGCGTCAGCACGGGTTTTGTGCGTGGAGTAGTAACGTTCTACTCTATGCTCAGTGAGAATCCGCGCGGACGGCATATCATACGTGTATGCGAATCCCCGCAGTGTCGTCTTGCTGGAACGAGCGGGTTGGTCGCAGGGCTCAAGGCCGAGATCGGGATCGATCCGGGAGAGACGACACCAGATGGCGAGTTTACTCTCGAGTTCTCAAGCTGCTTAGGGGCGTGCGCAGAGGCGCCGGTCCTTCAGGTGGACGATACCCTCTACACGCAGGTTAAACAGGAGGGGCTTCCGAGGATCCTTGCCGAAGCACGTGGCGTGGACCGAATGTCATCTCGGCGACACTCACCGACTCTCCTCGGAGAACCGCACAGGCTCTTGAAGGATTATGATCAGCTGGGGAGTCTGGAAGAAGCGGTGTCAAAGAGTGCTTATCAAGGATTGAGACGGGCTCTCGCCGGGATGACTCCCAACGAGGTTGTATCCATGGTTAATGACGCGGGATTGCGTGGACGGGGCGGAGCTGGATTCCCCACCGCTCGCAAGTGGGAGTTTACCCGTATGGCCACTGGCGAACTGCGGTACATCGTTTGCAATGCGGACGAGGGCGAACCGGGGACGTTCAAGGATCGTGTTCTCCTGGAGGGGACTCCTCATCGAATCATCGAGGGGATGATCCTTGCTGGTTACGCCGTTGGTGCACTGGAGGGGTACATCTACATACGCGGCGAGTATGCTGAGGCGATCAAACAGGTGGAAAACGCACTTAAGGAAGCTCGCCGGGATAACTACCTGGGAGAGCGCATACTTGATTCATCCTTTTCGTTTGACATCCACGTGCATCAAGGAGCCGGATCCTACGTCTGCGGCGAGGAGACGTCACTGCTTGAATCAATGGAAGGGAAGCGGGGGTTCCCACGTCTACGCCCTCCTTATCCTGCAAGTGTGGGTTTGTGGGGGAAACCGACAGTCATTAATAACGTCGAGACCCTGGCGAATGTCCCTAAAATAGTGCGGGAAGGTGCAGATGCCTACCGATTAGTTGGCATGGAGACTTCTCCCGGGACGAAGCTCTATCCTTTATCTGGTGCAGTTGTTAACACCGGTGTTGTGGAAGCCGAGATGGGTATTACCCTAAGGAAGCTCATCTTTGAGTTTGGAGGGGGGATGGCACCGGGGAGCGAATTCATGGCTGCACTCGTTGGTGGAGCAGCGGGTGTCTTCCTTGGTGAGGACATGCTGGATGTTCCACTCGAGTATGACAGCCTGGCATCCCATGGAGCTGTGCTTGGATCTGGCGCGATCCTTGTGTTGGACAAGACGTGTCATGTGGCGCATTTGCTCTGGGATATTCTCCACTTCTTCCGCCATGAATCGTGCGGTCAGTGTGCTCCGTGCCGAGTAGGAACCGTGCGTCTGGTGGAAATCATGGACCGATTCCTCATAGGAGCAGGGACGCAGGAGGATCTCGATCTGATGCTCGACATAGCAGAGACGATGAAACAGACATCTCTCTGCCCTTTGGGACAGTCTCCGTATCCCATGCTGAAAAGCGCACTTGATCACTTCAAGGACCAACTGTTGGCCGAGCAAACTAGCGGTGGGGAAGGACAATCATGACAACAGCAGCTACTATACATATCGATGGACACAAAGTGGAAGCCACTGAAGGAGCTAATCTCCTCCAAGTGGCGCGTGACAACGGAATTGATATCCCTGGGCTCTGTTACCATCCACGTGTGAGCGTCAGCGGAGCGTGTCGGCTGTGCGTAGTGAAGATTACCGGTCGACCAGGGGTGGTCCCCTCGTGCACCATCAATGTGACAGACGGGATGGAGGTAACAGCATTCGATGAAGAGCTAGAGTCTATGCGGCGGATGCTGATCGACCTCCTTCTCTCAGAGCACAATTGCGACTGCATGACCTGCGAATCGGCGGGCAACTGTGAGTTGCAGGATCTTGCCTACCGCTATGGCCTGGATAACCGTACGCGCCGGTTCGTCGCCCGCGAGAAGGTTCTTCCTAATCCTGATCTCTCCTCCCCAGTTCTCAACTACGACCCATCCAAGTGCATCATCTGCGCTCTCTGCATCAAGGCATGCGATGAGATCCAAGTGAAAGGGCTTCTAAGCTTCGCACAGCGTGGTCTGGAGACGGTTGTTACTGCGGGCTTAGGCGAGTGGGGAACCTCGGAGTGTGATGGCTGCGGTGAGTGTGTGCAGCTTTGTCCAACAGGGGCAATCATGGAGAAGCTCCCCAAGCGTCCGCCACGCGCGTGGGAGGTGGACAAGAAAGTGCAGACGACTTGCTCGTACTGCGGGGTTGGCTGCCAGCTTGAGATGTGGGCGAAGGATAACAAGGTTGTGAAGGTACGCGGAGCAGAGGCTATCCCCAATTATGGGTCAACCTGCATCAAGGGACGGTTTGGCCACACGTACATCGATAATTCAGATCGACTAACGACCCCACTTATACGCCGCAATGGCAGCCTCGAGCCCGCGACATGGGATGAGGCGATGGCTGTAATCAAGAGGAATTTGCTCAAGATAAGAGACGAATACGGCCCCGACGCTCTGGCCGGTCTAGCATCTGCCAAGTGCACCAACGAGGAAAACTACCTGTTCCAGAAATTCATGCGCGCGTGTATTGGAACAAATAACGTTGATCACTGCGCTCGTCTGTGCCATGCTTCCACTGTTGCTGGACTGGCAGCGGCGTTTGGCTCTGGTGCAATGACAAACTCAATCGCTGAGTTGGAATATGCGAAGTGTATTCTGGTTACTGGTTCTAACACTACTGAAACGCATCCAGTGATAGCAAATCTGATCAAACGAGCAGTGCGTTACCATGAAGCAAAGCTGATCGTTGTTGATCCACGAAAAATAGATCTTGTGAATTATGCCACCCTATGGCTCCGCCAGAAGAACGGGACGGATGTCGCATGGATGAACGGGATGATGAACGTCATTTTGAGTGAAGGTTTGCAAGATGAGGCGTTCATCAAGGAACGAACCGAGAACTTCGAGGAGTTCAAGAAGGTCATCGAGACCTACACGCCGGAGAGGGTGGAGGAGATTACGACGATCCCCGCGGACAAGCTCAGAGAGGCAGCGAGGATCTACGCCACGGCGGAGACCTCTTCGCTCGTCTACTCGATGGGGATCACGCAACATACCACCGGAACCGACAACGTTCTCTCCACGGCCAACCTTGCCATGCTCACTGGTAATATGGGCAAGCCGTCCACTGGTGTAAATCCGTTACGGGGACAGAACAATGTGCAGGGAGCGTGTGACCTGGGAGCCCTTCCGAACGTGTACCCTGGCTACCAGAAGGTCGTCGAGCCTGTTGTGCGGGAGAAGTTCGAAAAGGCGTGGGGTGCCAAGCTCTCGCCAGATGTAGGCCTTACCGTCGTTGAGATCATGAACGCCGCGGCGGAAGGAAAGATAAAGGGGCTCATCATCATGGGCGAGAACCCGATGGTCTCCGATCCGAACCTGAATCACGTGGAAGAGGCGCTGAAAAACCTCGATTTCCTCGTGGTGAGCGACATCTTCCTGAGTGACACGGCCGAGCTTGCTGACGTGGTCCTCCCTGCAGCCTCGTTCGCCGAGACGGAAGGGACGTTTACTAATACCGAGCGGCGCGTACTGTTGCTACGCAAGGTCATCAACGCTCCTGGTGAGGCCCTTCCCGACTGGCAAATCATCTGCAAGCTCGCCGGGCAATTCGGTTATTCTATGCACTACAACAGCGCCGCTGAGATTATGGATGAAATTGCGGAAGTCACGCCGATCTACGGAGGGATTCACCACCATCGACTTGTTCCCGATGGCTTACAATGGCCTTGCCCGAGTGATGATCACCCGGGAACGGTCTACTTGCACAAAGGTAAGTTCAGCCGCGGGTTGGGTCACTTTCATCCGGTGGACTTCATCCCACCTGCCGAGCTCCCTGATGAGGAGTACCCGTTCATCCTCTCTACCGGACGGATCCTATTCCACTACCATACTGGGACGATGAGCCGGAGGGCTGAGGCCCTGAATGCCTTTGTCAACGAAGGATACGCGGAGATTCACCCTAACGATGCGGACCGTCTTGGTCTTGAGGACGGTGGCCGGGTTAAGGTGCGTACCAGAAGAGGAGAGATCGCTACGATGGTGAAAATGACAGAAAGAGTGGCGGAAGGGTCGGTGTTCGTGCCGTTCCACTTCGCCGAGGCAGCGGCAAACAGGCTCACCAATGATGCCCTGGATCCGAAGGCAAAGATTCCAGAGCTCAAGGTTGCCGCCTGTCAGATTGAGAAAGTAAGAACAGGAAATGGAAAGAAGGAGATGTAGATGGAATTCGAGTGCAGAACTCCCGCAACGATTGCAGATACGCTTACGAGGACGGTGTGCAGACAGAAAACCAGGGAGAGCATCCTTCGTCTAGCGATCCTCGGCTTCTTTGCCGGTGTATACATCGGCTTTGGTGCTCAGCTGGCGATCATGGTCACCCATGACTTGGCAGCTTTTGTTGGAGTGGGAATCTCTAAGCTGATCGGCGGTGCTGTGTTCAGCGTAGGTCTGATGCTTGTTGTGGTCGCCGGGGCGGAACTATTTACCGGTAACAATCTGATTGTCCTCTCCGTTCTCGACCGGCAGGTTACCGTACGGAAACTGCTGCGGAACTGGACGATCGTCTATTCTGCAAACCTCGTAGGCTCGCTCCTTCTTGTCCTCCTCATGTATTGGAGTGGTCTGTGGAAGACCGACGGGGGGCTTGTTGGAGCTAAGGCGCTATCGATTGCCAACGCTAAGGTGAACCTCACGTTCCTGCAGGCGTTCGCCCGCGGGATCCTGTGTAACTGGCTCGTCTGTCTGGCGGTGTGGATGGCTGTCTCCGCTCGCGCTGTGGTGGGGAAGGTCTTTGCGATCTTCTTCCCGATTATGGCATTTGTTGCCAGCGGGTTTGAGCACAGCGTGGCCAACATGTTTTTCATCCCGATGGGCCTCGCCCTGAAGGGAGAGGTTGCTGTCGTCACCGCAGCCGGTCTCACCGAAAAGCTTTCCCACCTCACAGTCGGAGGGATGGTGATGAACCTGATCCCAGTGACATTAGGGAACATCGTCGGAGGAGCGTTCTTTGTTGCAACCCTATACTGGGTGGTCTACGTTCGCAAGGAGAGGGGCGCATAGCAATCGATCCTTACATTCGGCGATGGGGCTTCCTGTGGCCGGTGCCTTTCCTATTCGAATGAAAACAACAGGGACACGACGGATTTGGCGGTTTTCTAAGGGTGAGTTTCAAGAAGTCGAAGAGCTCCTTACAGTGGAGGAGGATTTCGTTCTTGTTGTCAATGGGGAATCAATTCTCATAACCTGCTGTTCGCCGGGAAACTTCCGTGAACTGGCATATGGGGCTCTCTTCTCGCGTGGGATTATCCGCACAATAGATGATGTCCTCTCCTTTAAGTTGGAAAGGGAGCGGTTCTCTGTCGAGGCACGCTCCCATGTGCCAGGCCCTCTATCTCCGATCGATAGTTCGTTCACCCTGCCGCTTCAGTCGCTCGTCGAGGCGGGGTGGGAGTGCCATAAGCGAGCGGCAATCTTTCAACAAACGGGCGGAACACATGCTGCTGCGCTTGCTGACGTGTCAGGATCAATCAATTTCGTTGAAGATGTCAGTCGGACTTGTGCGCTGGAAAAAGTGATCGGTCACGCTTTGTTAAATAGGATATCTTTGCATAACAAGTTTATCTTTCTTTCCTCACGTGTATCTAAGGGCATGCTGGAAAAGATCGCTAGAAGCGGGATTCCTATTGTGGGCGCGGTTTCTGCTCCTACGTTACAAGCAGTTGAACAGGCACAAGCGCTTGGGATCTGTTTGTGTGGATTTGTCCGTGACAAACGATTAAACATCTACACCAATAAATGGCGAGTGAAACTTCAATGACAGAAAAAGCTACATTGATCATTCTTGCTGGTGGCAAATCCAAGCGGATGGGCCAGGCAAAACATCTTCTATTGACTTCGCAAGGAACACTGATTGAACACCTTGATCTGCGCCTGCGTCACCTTTTTTCCGAGACACTTGTGGTTGGGCATGATCTTGCATCGATGCAATTGCGAACGGTTAGCGATCTTTACCTGGCGCAAAGTCCACTTGTTGGGATTTACAGTGGTCTTCTTGCTTCCCAGACTGATGTCAACTTTGTGCTTGCGTGTGACATGCCGTTTGTAAACTCAGCCCTTGTCTCGCATCTTATCTCATATGCTGGTGATGTTGACGTAGTTGTTCCTGTTGTGAATGGGTACTACGAACCATTGTGCGCCGTGTACTGCAAGCGGTCTATTCCGGTTATCAAAGAACTACTTGATCGTAACGTACTAAAGGTTACAGAGATCTATTCTCAATTGCTTGTACGCGAGGTACCAGAGCAAAGGTTAAGAGCATTCGACCCGAAGCTTTCCTCATTTATCAATCTCAATACCCCGCGAGAATTAGCACTCCTCAATCGTATCTGAGCTTCTCTATTTGTGCCGAGTTTGTATGTCTTCTTGCTATAGCAGTACACTGATCAGTAAGTAGAAAACCTTTGGAGGGATCAAATGAAGATTACCTTTTGTGGAGCAGCAGAAACGGTAACTGGATCGTGCCACTTGATAGAGACAGACGGACTGAGGATATTACTTGATTGTGGTCTGTTTCAGGGCCAAAGAGAGATAAGAGAACGTAACCGGGCGGGGTTTCCTTTTGATCCGGAGACTATAGACTACGTGTTGCTGTCTCATGCCCACCTTGATCATGTTGGTTTGATGCCTCTTCTGGTGAAGAACGGTTTCCATGGCGAAATCATTACTACCCCACCTACGGCAGAGATTGCCAAGGTGATCTTGGCTGATTCTGCTCATATTCAGGTGGAAGAAGCAGCATACCGCGCTCGCAAAGCCCGTCGGCGTGGAGAAAAGGTTGATCCACCGCTTTACGATGTTGGAGATGTTCTCGACAGCCTCGATGCTTTCCGCAAGCCCATTCCTTACGAAGATCCTATTGTTCTTAAGGATGGTGTTGAAGCAGTCTTGCATGATGCCGGTCACATACTTGGTTCGGCGACGGTTGAGCTGCGCGCGGAAGGTAAAACGGTCATGTACAGCGGTGATCTAGGGAATCGATATCGGCCGATTGTTCGTGACCCCAAGGATCCTCCTAAGGCCGATGTGGTGCTTATCGAGTCGACCTATGGGGATAGAAAGCATCGCACATTGGATGATTCTGTCACTGAGTTAAGAGAGGCAATAAAGACGGTTATCGGTCGTGGAGGAAACCTGCTCATACCTTCATTTGCCCTTGAACGGACTCAAGAAGTGTTGTACGAGTTGTTTCTCATGTGGCAGAAAAATGAGCTTCCCAAGTGTAGAATATTCCTTGATAGTCCGCTCGCTATTGCCACTACACGTATTTTCTCTCGTCATCCTGACTACTTTGATGCCGAAGGAAAAGAGCTTTTCTCCAACTCTCCCAATCCTTTTCATTTCCCGCCGTTGCATTGTACGCAGACAACTGACGAGTCAAAGCGCATCAATGGCGTCTCAGAGGGGAGTATCATCATCGCTGGGAGTGGGATGTGTACTGGCGGTCGGATCATTCATCATCTGCGCCACAATCTGTGGCGAGAGGAAGCCGGTGTAATCTTTGTTGGCTATCAGGCGCGCGGGACCATCGGGAGACAGATTGTTGATGGAGCGGAGAAGGTGAACATCTTTGGTGAGGAAACGGCTGTAAGGGCGCAAATGTGGACTGTGAATGGCTTCTCTGCTCATGCGGATCAACCGATCCTGCTCGATTGGTTGGCTAAGACAAGAGCCAAGCGAGTGTTCTTGGTGCACGGTGAAGAACGATCCCTAAAGGGATTTCACAAGGCCATCAAGGAAAAGCTGTCAATTGATTCCTATATACCTGCCTGGAAGGAAGCAGTAGATAACCTCTAAAAGAGCATTATTAGGAGGTTGTTCCTATTGTACCACACAATGTAGGGGCGAACCTGTGTGTTGGTCCGTTGTGGGTTTAGTGGGTGGGTGTTCGTTCTGTTCGACATAACCCGTTTATGAAGTCGCAAGCTTGTGCAATTGCTTCTAGTGGCTTGCCTTTTGTATGAATCTCTAAAACAGCAGGTCCGTTGTAGCGGATTGCTTCAACAACGTTGAACAACTTCTCCCAGTCGACTGAGCCCTTGCCAAGAAGACGGTGGTTGTCTTGTTTACCCAAGTTGTCGTGTAGGTGTAGGTGTATTAGTTGTTCACGATAGCGTTTAAGATAGTTTTCTATTGGCTGGCGACCCGCATCTTTTGATAAATGGGCATGACCGATATCGATGCAGATGCCCAGGTTCGTCTCAGTTGGATCATCCCCTATTTCATCGAGGATGAGGTCAAGTGCCCATAAGGTGTCTCGCCCGTTTTCGAGAACAAGTTGTACCCCCGCTTCTCTCGCCGCTTCTGCCAGTCGCTTTATTGCGGGGAAATCCGGTCGAGAAGAAGGATCGTAGAGCCCAAGGCTTTCTCGATGAAGAACGAGGGTACGAGCGTTGATTGCCTCACAAAACCAAATCTCGTGTTGCAGTCCGTGTGGGTCCCATCGCCAGAGCTTGTGGCGTGTATGCATGGAAACAAACGGTGCCTGATCGCAGGTCTTCCGAATTTCCTTGATGCCCTCAGGGCCAGGCTCTGAGTCGCTGTCCCCACGGGTGGCCCAGACCTCTACTCCTAGCCCAAGGGAAACGACAGCATTCACCGCTTCGCTTACCTTTGGCCAGTGCGAAGGGTTCTTGCCATAGAAGAATCCCTCCACACCTGCGCCGAGCGTGAGTCCGTGTTGAGTTTCTAGTGAATCAGGTTTTTGCATTAGGATTGTGTGACATATCTCCATGTTGGCATAACTATGATGTTAAATGTCTGTAAGTGACGGGAGCGGCCTTATGTACGGT
>Ga0315545_1003573_pt1 | contig 13245 bp, 11 predicted proteins | sample SalMarSW160210MG_FD_203096 | JGI IMG/M metagenome (GOLD analysis project Ga0315545, IMG submission 203096) | Salt marsh sediment microbial communities from the Plum Island Ecosystem LTER, Massachusetts, United States - Salt Marsh Sediment SW1602-10 ... | reverse complement strand
ACATACCTCTGGCTCCTCTGGCTGTAGCTTGCCAATCTATGTCTGACAAGTTCATGTGTCAGAACACGGCTAGCCCGAATGTGAAAAGTGGCGTAAGCATGCTCGATCATCGATTCGTGCCCTACCTCTAGCCATTTTTGAATTCGGTCAGGCATTGTGCCCGTTTTATCTTGGGTATCCCAGCACAATCTTCCTGCTGTTTCTATTAGCCTCTCAGCCTCAGGAGTAACAGCGAGCAACTTTACTTCTATGTCATACCCGTTTATCATTGTTCGTCGCATTATGGCTCATTATTTGCCTCCATTTCAATCCCGCTATGGTGCGGTTCTAACTTTATTGCAGAAAGCATGGGAGCATAAATCAAAAAGGCAATTACACAACCACGCTAACAGTTAAAAATAACGACGGTTAGTCTCAAATATCGAGGGCTACTGTGAAACCTTCATGAATAGCATCAGTGATTTTCCTTGGTGCTCTAGCATCTCCTATCACATAGACCTCTGCAATGTCCTCCATAAGTTCATTATTGAGCACTGAATTTCTACCAACAGCGCAGATTACAGTATCACCCTCAACGAGTTTCTGGCAACCAATGGCATCAACTATCTCTACTCCGTTATCCTTAACTTCAATAACCGGGCTCTTTGTCATTACGTCAATCTCATACTTTTCTATTAAACCTCCTGGCTTCCTGAAGAAGGACATCCATATTGTTGTCTCCATATCAATACCCGCTTTCGGCAATGCTTCAACCACGGTAACCTTTTTGTCTTGCTTGGCTAGATACAAAGCCGTGTCAAGCCCTACAAATCCACCACCAATAATCACGACATTCTGCCCTGCTTTCTTCTTGCCTAGCAACACATCGTCTGCCGTAACTGCTTTCGCAATTCCGGGTATATCTGGTATTGCAGGCTCAGAGCCCGTAGCCATTACAACAGCATCAGGTGCCTCCTTCTTGATCAAACTCACCGTTGCTTCGGTATTTAATTGAATCTGTACGCCGAGTTTCCTTAGTTGTGTATCATACCATTCAATTAATTTTTTCCATCTTTTCTTGAAACTGGGGACGCTTGCTATATTAACAATACCCCCAACTTTATCAGCTTTCTCAACAATTGATACGTGATGCCCTCTAGAGGCACAGATTCGAGCAGCTTCAAGTCCTCCGGGTCCAGCGCCAATAATCAGTACCTTCTTGTTTTTTGCTGGCTTGGGCAAAGCATCTTCATTTGCCCATCTATATTCGAAGCCACTCATGGGATTGACGGTACACCAAACCGGCTGTTCCAGGAAATCCCTTCCAATACACCCATCCATACAGGCACAGCAGGGTCTTATATCCTCTAGCCGGCCACTCTTGACTTTGTTAGGCCAATCAGGGTCAGCGATAAGTTGCCTGCTAACGAACACCATATCTAAAACCCCCTCCTCCAAGAGCCTCTCAGCTACTGCTGGGTCTGTGATTAAACCACCACTTGCAACTGGGATGTTGACAACCTTTTTTATCTCTGAACCCAATTTCATAAACCGGTAATATTCTGTTTTCTCCTCATCTTCAAGATACATATTAGGTATAATATAGTCTATAGTGTCATAGTTACCACCTGTGACATTTAGCAAATCAACGCCGGCAGACTCAAGCTTTCCAGCTACCTCCTTAGCATAATCAAGAGTTATACCTTGCGGATTAAACTCATCTGCATTCAACCTGAAGATCACAGGGAAGTCAGCGCCACACCTTTCCTTGATTTTCTGAACAATCTCTATAGCGAAGAGGGCCCTATCCCTACCGTATTTATCAGTTCTCATATTATATATAGGTGAAATAAACTGGCACACGAGATACCCATGAGTCCCATGAACCTCAACCATGTCCACTCCACAGGTTTTAGCTCTCTCTGCTGCGGCAGCGAATTTCTCAACCAGTTGCTCAACTTCTTCGGTAGAGAGCTCCTGTGGTTTAGAGACGAAGAACTGTAGATTACTGAGACAGCTTGGGCCCACTGGCCGTGCTGGCTCAGCATAATGAGGCTGTGTTGTCGTATTACTTTGGTCAAATCTTCTGACACTTTTAGCATTAACACCCGCATGATGAAGCTGTGTTGTTGCCACTGCTCCACGAGCCTTGATAACGTCAACCACTAGTGTGAAACGAGGCATAAGCTCGTTCTCCCATAGCCCCCGCTGTCCCATTGAGCCTCTTCCTTCCGGACTGATACATGAGTAATCAACGCAAATCAGGCCAGTACCTCCTCTAGCGATGGCTTCGTAATGACCTATATCCCGGTCTGTGGATTCCCCATGGGGCCCGGCATAATTCATATTCGTAGAAGGAAAATAAATCCTGTTTGGGATAGTCACTGCTCCGATTTGAATTGGCTCAAATAGCTTCTTAAATTTTCTGTCCATCTTGACCCTCCTTGGATTCTATATTTTGCAAAAACCTAGAGTTGAACCCAGAGCTTAGCACTTTCGCTCGTCTTCCAATAACGTATCTCAAGTGCTAAACCTTGCGTCTCTTTACACCACTGAAAAGCCCAAACTGAGCAAAACGGCGGCACGCCAAGATTGATTCTCCATTATACTTTACTTGGTCGCTAAGTAATACTAGCTTATATTTGCGCTGATTATAACATCAGGCAGCTAAGATTGTTTATTCTGTTACCCTAATTTACTATTTTTCTTTATAGGGGAGGGGAGTAAAAAGGAATGATTCCTCGCGCTACACCTTATCTGATGGGGAGCAGGGGCAAATGTTTGCTCACAATGACAGGTGAGATATTGCCGAATGACTTCCCGTCATCTTTGCTAATACCTGATGTAAGGGGTACAATTCTGCTGTTTATCTTGTCGTCCTGAGAAATAGCGAATGATCTAGGTTCTTCGCTTTACTTGGAATGATAGGGAGGAAAGGATTGAATGCTGAGTGGTGCTAATGCAGGAGGTTGTCCAGCACCACTGTTGGGGAAGATGATAGACTCTGGTTGCCTGAGCCGAAAAGCTGGAGATAGCTCCTGTGCTTATGTAGAGAAAAACACAGTTGATATTTCTCGGCTAAGGCTTCCCCTAACGGACGGCAAGCGAAAAAAGGAGAAAGATAATGGGTGACAGTAGCAACAAAGAAATAGTAATCGTTAGTGCTGCAAGAACGCCATTTGGCAGGTATGGTGGCTCTCTTAAAGATTTTGACTATTTTGACCTGGGTGCCATCCCTATGAGGGAGGTGCTAAACCGCGTTAATGTGGACTCCAATGTGGTAGATGAAATCTTCTGGGGGGTTGGAGATACATCTCCATGCAAAGATGTTTACACTCCAGTTGCTGCCAGGCAGACTCTGCTGAAAGCGGGGTTACCACCTACTACCCCATCGATAGCATTAGACAAGGCCTGTGTTTCTGCTATGTCAGCAGTTAAGCTTGGCTGTATGGCAATACAGCTGGGAGAAATAGAGACCGCCATTGGAGGTGGAGCTACTTCTTTTAGTCAGGAGCCCGTAATTGTGCGGGGACTTCGGTTTAGTGGCTTTCGGCTGGGTGATGTAAAAATGGAGGACCCTTTGTTTGCACTTGGCTACAAAGATTTTAATCCGGTATCAGTCGATACTGATGATGTAGCAGCAGAATACGGAATCAGTAGGGAGGAGCAGGATGTGTGGGCGCTCAGGAGCCACGTAAATTATGGCAACGCATGGAACGCAGGGAAATTCAAGGATGAGATAATTCCCATTACCATACCTGCACAAAATAAAGGTGAGCAGCCAAGAATACTGGATATAGACGAGCAATATCGGCCAGATACCAATATAGAGAGACTTTCTAAGCTAAAAACAATATATGGCTGCAAGGCAATAACTGCAGGAAACGCTCCTGGCATGAATGACGGTGCCACAGCCATTCTGATAATGAGTCGCAGCAAGGCTGAAGAGCTCGACATTGAGCCTCTCGCTACTATAATCTCGCAGGTATCCATAGCTATTTCACCTCATCGCATGCCTGAGGGGCCTGCATATGCCATTAGGAAGGTTCTGGGAAAGGTGGGCATGACCCTAGATGATATCGGTGTTATGGAGATCAACGAGGCCTTTGCTGCTGTTCCTCTAGTTTCCACTAAGCTATTGGCTGAAGGGGATGGTGCAAAATGGGAGACTATCAAGACAAAAACGAATATTAATGGGAGTGCCATAGCTATTGGCCATCCTAATACAGCAAGTGGAGCCAGGATTATAATGAATTTGGTGTATGAACTTCGGAGGCGGGGGGGTGGTTATGCTTTGGGCGCAATCTGCGGAGGGCTAGCTCAAGCTGATGCTACCATCGTAAAAGTTTAGTAGAAAGGAGAGAGTTAAATGCATGTTGCTAAACTATTCGATTTGACTGGGAAAGTAGCCATAGTTACTGGAGGTTCGAGGGGGTTGGGAAAGGAAATGAGCATTGGCCTTGGTGAGGCAGGAGCCAAGGTGGCTATTACTGCCCGACGGGAACAATGGCTAATGCCAGCCTGTGAAGAGATGAAGTCATTGAATATCGATTGTCTAGCTTTAAAGGGCGATGTCACTCGCCAGGAGGATGTCAAACAATTTGTTTCTGAAACCGTAGCCAAGTGGGGCAGGGTCGATATTCTGATAAACAACGCTGGCATAAGCTGGGGAGCACCTACCGAAGAGATGGCACTGGACAAATGGGATGTTGTATTAGCTACTAATCTTACTGGGCTATTTATGTGCTGCCAAGAGGTGGGCAAGCAAATGATAGGACAGGGTAGTGGTATCATCATCAATACTTCCTCAATAGCTGGCCTCCTTGGTATAGACCCCCAGGTAATGCAAGCGATAGGTTATCACGCAAGCAAGGGGGGAGTAGTCGCTATGACTAAACAGTTGGCTGTTGAATGGGCGAGGCATAATATTCGTGTCAATGCAGTTGCCCCCTTCTTTTTCCCAACACGTATGGCCACGGGGGTAATAGAGCAAGCTGGTGAAGGACTTCTGCATCAGATTCCCATGGGTCGTATTGGTAGAGAAGGAGAACTCAAAGGGGTGGTGGTATTCCTTGCTTCTGATGCTTCCAGTTACATAACCGGGCAGGTCATTTGCGTTGATGGCGGTGCTACTGCCTGGTAAGCTTGGCTTTTTATTCTGACCGAGGAGTTAGAGTTAGTTCCATAAGAAAGAGGGTCGGCTAAGTTACAGAAAACAAAGGTGGGATTGGCTCTGAGCGATAGCGCCACTCAAGAGTCGATTCGTGATTGAAAGTTCTGCAAGAGGAAGAGTTCCCATTGGCATGGTTGCTGGTGGCCGGTCGCGTTGAGTTATTGAGTGCTTTTACCCCGCTTCAAACTGAAGAATGTAAAGACTGACCCTGACTTTTCTTGTCAGCCTTCGAGAAAACTGATAGACTAACCGACATGCTTTTCCCCACACTAGCTAACTTCCACCATCTGTGAGTTGTTGGAAAATTCTGCTCTTTGCCACAGAAGCTGCTTTCTATAAGGTAAGAAAGAACTTGAAACAAAGGCCGAAATTCTTCTACGGTTGGGTTGTCGTAGCCGCAGCTTTTATCATCATAATGATTGGCTATGGCCTGAGAAACAGCTTCTCCATTTTCTATCCTGCCATCGTGGAGGAATTCGGTTGGAGTCGAGGTAACACCGCGCTGATGTTTTCCATCCATCTCTGCGTTTATGATTTAAGCCAAGACTGGTTCTCTCGGTGGGGGCTTGCGTTGTGGGAGGTGGTATCGCCCTGTGTAGCTTAGCCACATCGCAGTGGCAATTCTACCTCCTCTACGGAGTAATGGTAGCGGTTGGCCTGAGCATGATAGGAATCACACCTCTTAGTACTATAATTGCGAATTGGTTTGTTGAGAAACGGGGCCTGGTCATTGGAATCCTGGCCGCTGGCTTTGGCATCAGCCTGGTATCTGCTCCCCTTGTCCAATTGCTGGTTTCCAACTTTGGCTGGCAGAAGGCCTATATCGCCATAGGGCTTTGCTCCATTCCCCTTGTTGTGCCACTGTGTATCTTTTTGATGCGACGTCGTCCACAAGAGAGAGGTCTTCTGCCTGATGGGCGGTCGCAGCAGCAGGCATTATCTGAGTCCCAAGCCCTGGACAAACGTGCCGGCTTGAATGAGCAATGGGTTAATACTACCTGGACGCTGAGGCAGGCGATGAGAACCTACCATTTCTGGTTTATTTTTCTCATGGCCTTTAGCTCCATTGGCTTCGCTGAGCAGGTAGGTATAACTCATCTGGTATATTTTCTCAGGGATGTGGGTTATGAACCTATGCAGGCTGCTACCATATACAGCGTATTTGGCATTGCATTCGCAGTCGGGAATCTATGCAGCTATTTTTCAGACCGGTTGGGCAGGGAAAAAGTCTTCATACCAAGTTGTTTGCTAGGCGCTGGCGCTGTATTGCTGCTATTTTTAATAACGGATACGACTAAGCCCTGGATGCCCTTCTTATTTGCTGTCTTGCTCGGTTTGGGATTGGGGATTGGGGGTCCGGTGATGCTTGCTACGGTCGCTGACCTATTCCAAGGAAAATATCTCGGGTCCATCATAGGTTTTGTAATTCTAGGCTGTTCCTTGGGTGGTGCCATCGCCCCATGGCTTACCGGATTTCTCTATGATAGAAGCGGCAACTACTTCGTGATCACTCTCATACTTCTGAGTTGTTTCGTAGCCTCTGCAGTGCTGATGTGGCTGGTTGCCCCGCGCAAAATAAGGCCGGTTCCTCACCAAGCCCGATACTAGGCGGTCACGTGGACTATATTGGTGGAATAGAGCCAGCCTTGGGAAAGCGGCATGAAAGCAGCTAAAACATTTGTTTTAACCCTGGTGTCCTGGCAATAAGCTGCATAGCCAATACCAAGAACGAGCTTCTTTGGCAAAACTACCTTCTCTACATAATCCTGCTGTGGGCTTCAGTCCATAGCAAGGCGATGAAAACCCTGGGTCTCCAGTGTTGAGCACCCAATGACCGGCTTTGCTATATCGAAAATCCTGGTCTCTCGGGGCTAAGAGATGTCTTTTGTAGAATTAGGATTCTTCGTTTCGTTCGAGCTGTGGCTAAGAGTAGAAGCGGGAAATTTGAACGCCTTTGGCTTAGCGTTTTTGACGCCTGTAGGCAAAGCTGATAAGCTAGAAAACCAAAGGAGATATGAGGATGCCCGATAAGGTAGATATGGAGAAAATCGTTTCCCTATGTAAAAGGAGAGGCATTATTTTCCCCAGCAGCGAAATTTATGGAGGACTGGGTAGCTGCTGGGATTACGGTCCTATAGGTGTGGAACTTAAGCGCAATGTTAAAGATGCCTGGTGGAAGGCGATAGTTCAGGAGCGAGACGATGTAGTGGGCATGGATACCAGCATTCTGATGCATCCTGAAGTCTGGAAAGCTAGCGGCCATGTTGATAGCTTTACTGACCCTTTGGTGGAGTGCAAGTCCTGCCATTTGAGATGGCGAGCTACCGAGATGGACAATCAAAGATGCCCCAAATGTGGCGGTGAGCTAACCGAGCCTCGCATGTTTAACTTAATGTTTAGGACCTTTATGGGCCCTGTGGAGGAGGAGGCAAGCACCGTTTATCTTCGCCCGGAAACTGCCCAGGGAATGTTCATCAACTTTGAAAACGTAGTTACCACTTCCAGGAAAAAGCTGCCCTTGGGTATTGCTCAAATAGGCAAGTCTTTCCGTAATGAAATCACCCCGGGCAACTTCATCTTCAGAACCAGAGAATTTGAGCATATGGAGCTAGAGTATTTTGTCAAGCCCGGGACTGACGAGGCTTGGTTTGATTATTGGGTCAAGGAAAGGTTTGATTGGTATGCCAAGTTGGGGATAAAGGAGGAGAACCTGCGTCTCCGCCAACACGGCAAAGACGAGTTAGCCCATTATGCTAAGGATTGCTACGATGTTGAGTATCTGTTCCCTATGGGTTGGTCGGAGCTAGAAGGCATAGCCAATCGGGGTAACTATGACTTAACCCAGCACGCCAAGTATAGCGGCAAGGAGCTTAGCTATTATGATGGGGAGAGCAGCGAGAGATATGTTCCCTACGTTATTGAGCCCTCGGCTGGTGTTGACCGCTCCGTGTTGGCTTTCCTCGTTGATGCCTATCACGATGAAGTGGTTGAAGGAGAAACGAGAGCAGTTTTGCGCCTCCATCCTTCTTTAGCTCCCGTGAAGGTGGCTGCCTTGCCTTTATCCAGGAATGAAAAGTTAACCCCGTTGGCCAAAGAGGTTTATAAGCAACTATGCGGGAGCTTTATGACCTATTATGATGATTCTCAGAGCATAGGGCGGAGATATAGGCGTCAGGACGAAATTGGCACTCCTTTCTGCGTTACTATAGATTTTGAATCTCTGGAGGATAACCAGGTTACCATCAGGGACAGAGATAGCCTGGCACAAATTCGAGTCCCTATAGGGGAGTTAGAGCAAATCTTACAGGCCAAACTGAAGGGCGAGCCTTTTGAAAAGACAGCACTATGGGCAACAAGGGAGAAGTGAGGGCAGCTAGCACCCTAAAGCCGTTTCTGTTTCAATTCCTTTATTAAGAGGGGGAGGATGATTTGCAAGCTGCCCACGATGCCTATATCGGCTATCTCAAAGATAGGTGCCTTTGGGTTTTGGTCTACAGCCAAGATAATCTGGGATTTTTCCAGGCCTGTGGTGAATTGAGGAGCCCCAGAAGCACCTAAGCTGATAAATAACTTTGGGGATACGATTTTCCCGCTTTGGCCTATTATCCTGCTCTCTGTTATCCATCCTTTATCAAAAGCAGGGCGAGTCCCAGCCACAGCACCCCCCAAAACCTGGGCTAATTGTTCCACGAGTTGAAAGTCCCCCAGCGAATTTAAGCCCCAACCTCCAGCAATTACCACCTCGGCTTCCTCCAAGGGCGTCACTTCAGGCTCCTCCTCGGTTATTTCAACGGTTTCCGCCCTCGATTGCCCCATTCTGCCCGCAACAACATTTTTAATTATGTCGACGTCTATAGGAATGATTTCCCCTGTAACCTTTCTCTGAGGAGGCTTAGCCATTAAACCGGGCTTCACTGTAGCCATCTGAGGGTTAGTATTGCAGACGATTTGGAGAGACATATTTCCACCCCAACCTGATACCACTTGCACAAGCCTGGGTTCTTCATCTATCTCTTCAATATATAAATCTGTACAGTGTGCGGTCAGCCCAGTCTTAAGCTTAGCTGCTACCCAGGGAGCCAGTTCCCTTCCTATAATTGTAGCTCCCCATAATACAATTTCCGGCTTATTTTCACTGATGAGCCTAGCCAGCAAATCAGCATAGAAATCGCCTTGATACAGGGAAAGTTGAGGATCCTCAGCCATATAGACCTTTTCACAACCATAGTCCATGAGTTCGAAGGCTAATTTCCTCACTTCGCCGCCGACGAGAATAGCTGCCAGCTTTCCCCCAAGCCTATAAGAGAGTTCCTGTCCCTTTGCTAAAAGCTCGAGGGACACGGGCAATAGCTTCCCTTGGCTTTGCTCGGCAAAAATCCAAACTTCTTGGCTCATCAGATCAAATTAACCCTCCCATCTCTCTAAGCCTTTCAATAGCCTTCTTAACCATTTCTTCAGGGGAGCCGGTCATGATTTTCCCCTTGCGTTTTGGGCGATGCTCTAAGGTTTCCAAAACCCTTGTGGGTGAGCCCTCGCCGCCAATGCTATCACGTTCAGCCCCAATATCCTCGCATCCCCAGACTCGGGGCTCCCTTTCTGCCGCCTGCATTATTCCGAAAGCAGTTATGAGGCGAGGTTTATTAATCTCCTGGCCTACCGCCAGGAGGGCTGGAAGCTCCACCTTCACTTTCATATGCCCGCTCTCCAAGGCGCGCTTGACTATTAACTTTCTTTCCTCTTGGAAGGTGATTTCCTTAACGTTGGTTACGCAGGTGATGCTGAGAAACTGAGCTATCTGAGGTCCTACCTGTCCTGTGCCGCTATCTACTGTTTCGTTGCCGCAGAGAACCAAGTCAAAATGCCCTATCTTCTGGATCCCACGGGCAAGAGTATAAGCCGTGGCTAAGGTATCCGCTGCGGCAAAAGCTCTATCACAAAGGAGGAAGGCTTCATCGGCACCCATAGCTAGAGCCTCCTCTAAGGATTTCCTTGTCTGAGGCGGCCCCATGCTGAGGACAACAACTTTCCCTGAGAATCTCTCTCGAATTCTAAGCCCTTCCTCCAGTGCATTCTTGTCCCAGGGATTGGTAATAACAGGTATCCCTTCTCGATTTATAGTTTTGGTCACGGGGTCAAGGGATATCTTGGAGAAATGCTCCGGGTTAGGGACTTGTTTGATGCAGACAATGATATCCACGGCCATCAACTTGCTAGGCCATAATGCTCCTGCCGATGGTGACCTTCATGATCTCTTGAGTACCTGCTGCCGGGAAGAGATGTAAGGCATCCCTGAGGCGGCGAACGACATGATACTCCTCACTAAGTCCATAGCCACCCATTATTTGCACTGCCTTAGGAGCCACTTTATTAGCCAAGTCGCAGCCAAGAAGTTTAGCCCGGGCTATATCTACTCCTATCTCTCTGATTCCCTTACCCTGGTCAATCTGCCAAGCGGCATAATAGGAAAGCCATTTTGTTGCTTCGATTTCTACATTCATATCAACCAAGGCAAACTGTATTGCTTGAAGCTCGCCTATAGGTTTTCCATATAGCTGCCTTTCTTTGGCGAACTTTAAGGCAGCTTCGTAGCATCCCCTGGCGATCCCTAGACCAATTCCAGCAACCCCCGTTCGACCAATTACACTTATCGCAGATAGACCTATTCCTAATCCCTTTCCCTCTTGCCCTATCAGATTAGATTTGGGAACTCGGCAATTGGTGAAAGCCACCTCGTTGACCGGCGTAGTGCGAAATCCAGCAAGGTGTTCCCTCCTAGTAATTTCAAACCCAGGAGTTCCTTTCTCCACCAAAATCTCATTGAATTTGTCGTCGGTCTTGGCAAGGACGCAGGCAAGGTCAGCTACTCCGGCTAAAGTTATATAAACTTTCCTGCCATTGATTATAAATTCGTTTCCTGCAAGCTCAGCTGTAGTTTGAGTGGTTGTGGGGTCAGAGCCCCCCGAAGGCTCGGTAATGGCGTCGCATATTACCATCTCGCCTCTGCATAAAGGGGGAAGATATTTTTTCTTTTGTTCCTCCGTGCCGTAGGTTTGCAGAGACCAATGCCCCAAATGTCCCGTTTGGAAGAAGAAGCCCAATGGGGGATAAACTCGAGATATTTCCTCTATGGCTATCATCCGTGCCAGATGCCCCATCTCTGTCCCGTCATATTCCTTTGGTGTCATAATACCCACCAGTCCCATCTCAGCGGTTCTCTTAACAATGTCGAAGGGGAACTCCCCCTTCTCATCCAGCTCTAAGGCTCTTGGGGCTAATTCAGCGTCGGCAAACTCATGTACTGCGTCCCTCAGCATCTCCTGCTGTCTAGTAAGATTAAAGTCCATATTACCTCCTAATTTTTATGCTACTTCCCATATATTGACCTGCCAACCTCTGGTATTATCAACAAGGGTATTAACTGTTCCACCAATAGCTACACCATTGTCTAGAGCAGTTTCACTGGTTACAGGCAAAGGATTTGCAGCACTTATATCAGCACCGCTACCAAAAAACATTTCGTAATGTTCTTATTACTACACTTTCGAGCAATCTAGACCCCCTTTTTCAAATTCATTGGCATCAAGCTAATAATTTCATTATTTTTACACCATACTTTTTCAGTGGCTGGGTCTAAAGCGGCGTCAACTTTATGTCTTTCAACAATGGAGTAGCAATGTGGCAGTATTCTAGGTAGATATGGGAAAGTATGTCTTGGTGTTATAGAAACAAGTGCAATAACAAGATTAGCCTCAAGCACTAGCTCATCTGCCTTCCTTACTATTTTGATAGACTTATGGAAACAATTATTTGTCAATAGTGAATAAGGGGTGCGATATACTTCGTCAATAAACCGCATCATCTCTGCATTTTTCATAAAGCTGCTCATTATGCACCCCTCCTGAAGATTTCTGGTGCATAATAGAGGGTTAGCTGATGGCATTTTGGGCACTGTTTCCAAGCTGCATTTCTCGCAGCAACTCTTTTTGTCCTTTCATTCTCATACCAACCCATCTGAGTCCTACTCAATTAACCTAAATGCCATCACGTCCACCAATCCCAAATCGGTCAACCTTAGCTCGGGAATCACAGGCAGGGCAAGGAAGGAAAGCATGGAAAATGGCGCTGGAGGCAAGTTGCCCAGGCTAGCTGCAACTCTTTCCAGTTCTTCAAACTGAGTAACAACAAGCTCCGCAGGCTCTGGTGATAGCAAGCCAGCAATGGGTAAGGGCAAAGAGGCGAGAATTTCCTCGTTGGCGCAAACAACGAGACCACCTTGCAATTTTTGTATTTCCTCGATTGCTCTGAGGATATCAGAGTCATTGGTGCCCACTGCTGCTATATTGTGAGAGTCATGGGCTATGGATGAAGCTAACGCTCCCCTTTTTAATCCAAACCCCTTAACCAGGCCTACGCCGATATTGCCGCTGGCCTTATGCCTTTCCACCACCACAAGTTTTAGAATGTCTCTTTGTAAATCGGGCATGACTGCCCCATTTACAATGCCCAACCTTTCCATCCTTTTTTTAGTGACTATCTGCCCAGGGATGATTTCGATGACTGGGCGAGTTTCCTGGGAGAGATTGCCTCGCTTTTTGCTCGTAGCTAACAGCGATTTTGTAGTGAGGGGCTTAATATTCACTGTATCTGTTAGCTCTAGGGGAATATGGGGCAGGGGGAATATAGGTTTGCCCTGCTTTGCCACTAGCTTCCCTCTATAAAATACTCTATCTATTTCCAGTTTGGTGAGATTAGTAATAGTTATAAGGTCGGCTAGATAGCTTGGAGCGATGGCCCCTCTATCATAGAGCCTGAAATACTGAGCAGCATTGATTGTTGCCATCTGGATTGCTCGGACTGGTTCTAGCCCTCTGCTGATGGCTTTCCTGGCTACAGCATCAATATCACCTTCGTGAAGTAAATCGGAGCAACTGCGGTCATCTACCACGAAGAGGCATCTGTTATAGGTTTTGTCAGTAACCAAAGGCAGTAGAGCATCCAGATTCTTCTCCGAAGAGCCTTCGCGAATCATCAGGTACATCCCTCGCTCTAACTTCTCTCTACCTTCCTCCAGTGTAGTGGACTCGTGGTCGGAA
>Ga0315545_1003572_pt1 | contig 13254 bp, 8 predicted proteins | sample SalMarSW160210MG_FD_203096 | JGI IMG/M metagenome (GOLD analysis project Ga0315545, IMG submission 203096) | Salt marsh sediment microbial communities from the Plum Island Ecosystem LTER, Massachusetts, United States - Salt Marsh Sediment SW1602-10 ... | reverse complement strand
GCTCCGGGCACTTCGGCTGTTCTGTGGCTATCAATGATGACACCTGTACTATAGCCCCAACATACGTATTTGAATGGGATAGTGCAAGCTGGAAAGAAAGCCGCCTTCCAGCCGGTGGGGCTTCAGTGGGTATCAGTGATGGCCGCTATATCATCGGTGCTCCTTTTGATGATGACAACGGAGACGCCAGCGGCGCAGCATACATATACAATTTATCCAAGGATTTTGACCCTAATCCTGTCAGATGGTGGAAGTTCGATGAGGGCAGCGGAAGCACAGCATACGACTCGGCCGGTGATAACGATGGAACACTGATTGACGGCCCTATCTGGGTAACGGGTATAATAAATGGAGCGTTAGATTTTAATGGCGTTGAGGACTACGTTTCAGTTCCTGATGACAGCAGTTTAGATATTTCCGGTGCAATTACGGTCAGTGCATGGGTCAAGTTGGATGATAATGTAAATAACCAAGCCGTTGTTGGAAAAATAGCCAGCGGCGGCGGTTACTCTGGCGGCGGTTACCGTCTTACTTTTTATGCACACACCGTTTATACTGACGGGAATTTTAGACTTATTTTCCAAAAGGCCAACGGTATTGGAGGCTCAGGGACAGGAAACTACGGAGACAATACAAACTGGGACAGGGTAGTATCAGAGAAAGATGACTGGGAAACAGGTGTATGGTACCACATTGCTGCTACGTGGGACGGAACCACGGATGCCGATGGTTTGAAAATGTATGTAGATGGTGTTCCGGATGCCAGCCATACTGCCAGTCAGGGAACAATAAAAACTAATAACTACGCTTTGCAAATAGGTGGAAAGAACTCATCCGATGGCACAATCGACGATGTTCGCGTTTACGACAGGGCTTTATCTGCGGAAGAAATTGAAGAGCTTTATAATCAAGGGGCGGGCGACTTAGTTGCTCACTGGAAGTTCGATGAGGGCAGCGGTAGCACAGCTTATGATTCAGCAGGTAGTAATGATGGCACGATAAGCGGTGCAGCGTGGTTCAACGACCCCTGTCGGGGGGTGTGCCTGAGCTTTGACGGCAGCGGAGATTATGTCTCTCTTGCACAAAATGCTGTCACAACAACAAAGTTTACAATCGCAGCCTGGGCCAACCACCAAGGATTAGGGGGCGGTGAAAATGGCACAAACGCGGTATTTCAGCAAAGAGATGATGATGCCTCAACTACTGCCAAATCCACTATAGTGCTTTGCACAGAAGCAAGCAGTAGTAACCCTGTTGCAAAAGCATATATTAGAAGTAGTGGCAATCCAGGTCCCGGCGGCCAGAGTTTGGATTATCCAAAGAGAAATTATAACCAATGGCACCATTATGCTATGACAGTCGATTTAAATGACTTTATCTTTTATATAGATGGAGTTGAAGTAGACAGTATTCCAAATGACCAGACAGGAGATTATATTACCTCGATAGACTATGTTGATATTGGGAGACACAGGTATTTCGGGCAGAATAAGGGCTTTTTCAATGGTGCAATCGATGACGTGCGTGTTTATGACCGGGCCTTATCTGCGGAAGAAATAGAGCAGCTTTATGAGGAAGGTTTGCACAATTTGGTAGGTCTTGAAATAGTTGGGCCTAATAAGGTGGCGGAGGATTTTCGGGCGCAATACACAGCGATTGCTTACGATAATAACAGTACCATAGACGTAACAGATTTGGTTGTTTGGTCGGTTGAGCCGAACACAGTTGCAAGTATAGATGCCGGCCTGCTGGAGACCGGAGAAATTGATAAGACCCAAGATATTACTATTTATGCCCAATATAGCGAGGATAATACCGTCGAGGCCGAGAAGGCGGTTACTATCTTTCCTGTCTGTCCCTCTGGATATGCATTGGATTTTGACGGTAGCGGGGACTACGTTCAGGTCAATGACAGCACATCTATGAGAAGCATTGATGGAAGCACAGCAAATTACACGATATCTTTGTGGGTCAGGACCAGCCAAACTGGGACGGCAAAATGGAATCAAAAGGCAATCTTCGACAGAAGAGCAACGGAACAGTTGTCAGGTAAAAACCAATGGGTCGCAAACATTTACCTCAATGAATATAATGCGGTAGGCCTTGTAATCAGGGACAGCAGCGTTTCTCTCGATCTGGATGACACTTTAGCAATTAATGATGACAATTGGCGTCATATTGCTGTTACAAGAAAAAGTAGCGACTATGTTAAGGTTTATGTTAATGGCAGCTTACGTCAAAGTGGTTCAACAACTGCCAATCCTTCCACAACAGAGATTACAACAATAGGAGCGAGAAGAACAAATCCGAACGCGCTAACAGGCTATTTCGACGGCAAAATCGACGACATCCGCATCTACGACAGGGCTTTATCAGCTGAGGAAATTCAAGAGCTAATGCATACAAGGCCGGATGTTAATGACCCTAATATGGTCGGTTACTGGGATTTAGATGAAGGACAAGGCCAGCAAGCAAAAGACTTATCTATCTACGGCAATGACGCCACGTTGGGTTCTACAATAAATCCTGATAATAGCGACCCGATCTGGATTGTTTCCGATGCGCCAATAGGTATTTGTACAACTTACGGGCTTTTTGAAAGCTATTTGGAAGGTGCTATAGAAGATAAGCTTCAAGCGTATCAGTTTATCACAGCTGCCTTAGAGAAAGAAAAAGCGAGCCGTGAGTTACTTCCTGAACTCGGTCTAACCCCGCAGGATATGTTTGAGGCCAGATTACAGCTTGGCTCGGCAATTTGGCGAGAGAGGTTATGCAATACAGGTCTTCAAACGAGCATTAACAGATTAGAGGATTTACTGTTGTGGTTAGGTTCGAATATTGAGCCACACGAGTTGCCTGTTGAGCCAGGAGAAGGATTCATAAGAGCAGACATCAATGCGGATGGCGTGGTTAATTTCCATGACCTTAACATCTTAACGGAACACTGGCTTAAGTCTTATGAAGCCGAATAACAACAGGTTAATTTTTGGTATAAGAGTGCGCAAAGCTGCCAGCGGGCAGGGGGCGTAATACGTTCAGTAGTATAGGGGAGCACGCGAAAAAAATATCTGCTTAGAAAGCTCGATGCGGATTCACTTTGGAGTCGGTTTGTGCATCAGGTCTTTTAATTCTTTGACGGGCCAGTAAACAATATCAGGTGAACGTAAACCGGTACCAAACGTTATTTCTCTTAATCTTGGTCCCTGTCTTGTCTTAACTTCATTTGAACCACCATCGTCCACGAGATCTTCTCCGACGCTATAAAGTTTGAAGCTGTCTCCAGCAGGTTTATAAACCAACGGGCCATCGCTGTATGGGTCCATCGGAAAACATTTAAGGTAACCGGTGTCAGTAAGCTCTACAAGGGCTGCGGGAAGTCGATGATTATCTGCTTTGAAACGTAATATTGCGAGAACAGCGAGCAGGGCCTTGCCGTCGGTTTTTACCTTATAGTAACTGTTAAAAATATCGTAGGTGGGAGGGAAAAAATCAGCGAGAACAAAACCATCGCAGTTGTCGCAGTAAGACATATCAGATCTTTCAAAATAAGCCGGGTCATCTTTATGAAGCTGCCAGGGTGTTTTGGTTTTCAAGACATCAAATGAAGCAAATTTTTCCTCGATACGAATTACCATATCGTTTCTTGTAAGGCCGAAAAAGCAATTAAAAAGTAATTTGCACGTTAACTTTAAATTTTCCTCCCAGCCGCACATGGTTTGGAAGTATTTAATCATAGTACAAGACAATCGGCCTGTGCCCCTGCTGTTGTCAACAAATGTCATCTGCAGGATATCATATAAAACCATTTTCTCTACCTCGAAGTCGAGGGTGTAAGCGTCTTTATCCAATTGTTCCTGCAATGTGTATTGAAACAATTTCAAATCCGAACTATCAACTTGTTTTCTATTCAGAATAAGCAGTGTACTGTCTACAGCAACTTTTTTAAGTCTCATCCCTGCAAGCTGCTCTATTGCGGAAGTGGGTGTTCTGCATTTTTGGTATCCCGCCTTGTAGCAGTCGATAATATTTTCAAATGCAATTTGCGGCCGGCCTTTAGAAGCGACCAGTTTGGCATTCCATAAAAGCGCCTCGGACAGATGTTTCAGCGGTTTTAAATCGTGAAACAGTATGAATAACAACATATTGTTGTCTTCATCTGTGTATCTTTCCAGCCAGTAATAGGGCTTATTAGCTGCTATTTGAAAGAATTCGAAGGCCTGCGAGTTCGAGGCGAGCCAGTTTTCGAGCAGGTCCTGTTCGGTGCTGTTAAAATCGGTGGGCCAGTTTATATACGGATTCCTCAGATCTTCGGGCATTTCTATAAAAGCGTCAAAGGCCTTTTGGTAATACGGGGCGGCGTTTTCGTTCGGGTCGTAATTTGCTGGGCGGGTGATTCTGTTGTATTCGGCTACGTAGTCAACAGTAATCTTCGGCTTGGCCGTCAGCACCAAGACGATTTTCAGGATTGAAAGCGCGAATAGAAGAAAAAAAGCGGTCAACAGCAACTTTTTGGCAGACCAAAAAGATTTCATTTCCTGCTCGTCGGCTCTTTTAATTTCCGCAGTGCTCGCCTGACCTGGCTGGATAGCTTCAAGGTCTTTTGGTCGAGTCTTGGGACACCGCTCGAATAGGAATACGGACAAGTCGGGTCGGTGCTGCGAGGAATACCCAGCTGTTTCAGACTGGCTGGAACAAGCTCCTTTGCGATTCTTTCCGTGAGACGCTGCCGAGACTCGAATTCTTCGTCAAGAGTTTTGGCCAACATCATATAGTAAGACAAGATGCTTGCCGGTGATTTGCCGCTTGTTCTACCCGAGCTGAAGACAAAGTTATTATTGTCTGAATAGATGTTTGTTTCGGTAATTCCCACATACATAGTATTGCTATCGGCGCTACGGTATTCAGCAATTATGTCGCAAAATCGGTCCAGATAGGGGTCGATTAAGTACTGCCCCGGTTCTTCTTTAGCCTTGTTGATAAGGTTATTAACGCGGTACTTCAACAATGCATCCTCTGTCTCGACTGCTTTTTGTAACTCTTCGATATACCTGTCCTTTGTCCATCCTGTGAAGTCGGTGTTCGCACCTTTTAATTTGATGAGTATGCTCTGAATTGTCCGCTGTCGCGCGAAACGCTTCGGAGATTTCCATTTCCAGGTTTCTCGCAATCGTCTGATTTTTACGGGAATATCGGTGATTTGCCGGTATGTTTTTGCAGCCTCTTCTATGAAATCCAGACTGCACGGCGGCAAAGGCACAAGGATAAGCTGAAGGCCTGTTTCGTTCTTGTCCAGCAGTGGTATGGAATCGAGACTGGCGACGTCTTTGCCCAGGTATTTTGCAGCCTGCGCGATAAGCTCGCGGTCTTCAGCGTTTTTAAAAACGATTTCGGCGCTATTTGCAGCTGAGGCCGAGTCATCGGTTCTCTTTATGAAGTCCAAATGCGCTTTGTAATTGAAGGGCATCGTGGCAAGAAGGTTCTTTAAGACGGTAAGCGATTGTTCCTTTTGGCCATCCTTATACAACTGGTTTGCGTAGCGATAAATCTGCATTCCCCAGTGGCCCATATCGATATTGCCGCCCTCGAAAGCCTGTTCATATCGCTGCCTGTCAACGAATCGGCGGACCTGCTTGTACTTAGGTGTAACTTGTTCACTTCCGGTCCCTGACATTCGATATGTCCAAACCTGAACAGATGCCGGCAGGGTATATATGAGCACGAGCTGATTTGCCTTGTCCTCAATAATTTCGGCACAGGCCTCTGAATCAGTAATCTCTACAAACCTTCCAGAATTGTTTTTTATTACGATATTCAAAGTAGCGAGGATATTAATGAGAATTGTCCTGCATTTTGGGTAATCACATTTAACGTTTTCCACAGTAAGCCTGAGTGACTTATCTTGCGTTTCGTATATGGTCGCTTCGCCGTCATCAGTGTCAGTGTGTTGTACAAAGGCAAGTTTTTTTGGGCCTAAATCAAACGCAGGCGAATAATACGAGGGAAGGAATTGCGGTAATTCCACAGCACCAAGCAGTATCCTGGTGATGGCCATAAACGGTATGAGAAAGGCCAAGTATGTTTTGTTTCTAATCTTCATTTATATAATATAGAAAACCTTTAGCTGGAATTATAGTATATTTAGCAGGAGATGTCAAGATTTGAGTACGGTTATTGCCATGATTTCCGGATAGAGCAATCATGTGATCGTCCTTTTGCTTCTATAGACAGGGTGAGCAATTAGACGGGGCGGGGGGTGTGATTTAGATTGTCAGCCGCTTTCACCTGTGCCGAACTTATATGCGGTGACCATTGTGAGCGGAAACCATATCAGGTCGAAGATTGAAAATGCGGCGATATATGCGACGGCGAATCCGATTACGTTCATAACTCGGCTTTTGGTAAAGGCATCAGTATATTTCTTCATCATTTTCGGGTACTGAGTTTTGATTGCATCGGTTTTTTTTTGTTCGTCCCACTCGGCGAGGCACTTATAGACCTTTGATTCCTGCTCCTTATGCTTGCTTTCTGTTTCCTCGCGTTCGGTTTTTTTAGGTTTTTCGCTTTGCCGGTCATCGGTCCAGAAGATATTGCCGAACTTGCCCATAACAAAATAATCGGCGTCCTCTTTTGTGATTTCTCCGTCATCTGCGAGCTGCATAGCGACAAGTCCAAACATCTGACCCGGATTGGCCATAATTCGCTTTATGTCCTGCTGTGAAAGCTTGATGTTGTTTGGGTCTATAAAACTGGGCGCATCTTTTTTTCTGAATTCAGCCATCAGCTTAGGCATATAGTACCATTTGGCGATGAAATACTTTCCGCAGAGTATTCCGAAGAAGGCAATGAGAGCGACGGCTATACCCAGCAAAACACCTCGGCTGGCGGTAAACCAATATACCCCTAAACCGGCGAGCACACCAATGGCCCAGGCGACAAGCCCCAGTTCCATATGCGCATATTTGGCAATAAGTCCCCAGGCCATACCTCCAATAATAACAAAAATGACGCTGGCTAAGAGGGCCAACGGCGTATTATCAATGTTCAATCCGGTCGAGTGTCCCATCGAATCCGAGACTGCATAGCTTGCACCTCCAGATGCTTTCGTGAGGCCAGGTATATCGGTAAAGTCGCCGCCTTTGGACGGCTCTTTGAGCGGGCTTAGTTTCAGCGGGTCTTGAGCAGGGCCATTCAGTGGTTTTAGCTGGAGCAGTTCGGAATCAGGCAGGTCGGCAAAAGGATTAAAATTGTCTATTTGCGGACTTTCCCCGGCTGGAACAGGGGAGGGTTTTGACGAAGTCGAATGGTCTGGGACCCGGAGGAGATTCCTGCATTTTGCGCATCGGACCTGTTTGCCGGCATAATTTGCAGGAAGCCCGATTTTCTGGCTGCATTTAGGGCAGTGGAATTTGATTGTTTCCTGCTGAGTGCCGCCACTTTCAGTGGGGGCGGGAACATTAATACTTGCCTTGCATTTGGGGCAATGAATGCGCTTTCCGGCAAACTTTTCAGGAACTCCTAATATCCGGCCACAACTTCCGCATTTAATTTTAATCATCGCAAACTCCACTTTGTTTCTTCTAATAGTGTATTATTTTTGTTACTCGCAGTCAAGAAATTTTTAATATGCAACAATTCCACAGGGCGGTGGTGATTTCATCGTCCAACAGTTGCTTTTTGGCAGATTATAAAGATTTCATTTTTTGTTACCTCATAAGTTCATCTGTCAAATTGAAATCACAGCACAAATAACGTTAGCGAAAATATCCGACCCAGGGGACATTCAAGCAGCTCAAAATGGTTGGGGATGTGATATAAAAGACGGCGCTTGACAATGAACGGCATAATGGGTACAATAAATAGTCGGTTTTTTAAAAGTATAAAATAAGAAGGTGTTGAAATGGTTAAATTTGAGAAGTTATTTTTACTGTTTACAGTGACAATTACAGCGGCGACGGCCTGCCAGGGACAACCAATAATAGCAGACCATAATTCGGCGACCGATATTTTCAGCATACCTCAAATTGCAATCGAGCAGACAAAGGCAACGCTGCATATCGCATACGGACATACGTCCCACGGCAGTCAGCTGACGACAGGTATGACCGGGCTCGTGGGCTTTATGAACGGCCTGGGATATCCGACGGATTTATATGCCTGGAGTCATAACGGCGACCCTGCTGATTTGGACCTGCATGATGGGGCTATGGGCGGTGATGTCGGCTATTATCCTGACTGGGTAGATAATACCATAAGTTATCTTGGTCCTGCTGATTCTAACACGGGAAGAGGCACGACCCATCCGGAGACAAATGTGATTATATGGTCGTGGTGCGGACAGGTTTCAGGGCGAACTGAACAGTCAATGATTGATACTTATCTTGCTCCTATGACTCAATTAGAGTTAGATTATCCTAATGTCAAATTTGTTTATATGACCGGTCATTTGGATGGAGGTGGACAGTCGGGTAACCTGAATATCCGCAATCAGCAAATCAGAGATTACTGCATAGCTAATGATAAAATATTATACGACTTCGCCGATATTGAGAGCTACGATCCGGACGGATTAGTTAATTATATGCCGCTGCTCGCCAATGATAATTGCGACTATGACAGTGACGCCAACGGCTCGCTCGATAGAAACTGGGCAATAGATTGGCAGGATTCCCACACCTTAGATGTCGACTGGTATAACTGTTCCTCTGCTCACAGTCAGCCTTTAAACGCAAATCGCAAGGCCTACGCGGCGTGGTGGCTTTGGGCGAGATTGGCCGGCTGGGAAGGTGTAATCGATGCAAACTGTCCGAATCTTATCGACCCCAATACCGTCAATTTCGGCGATTTCGCAGTGCTTGCGAGCAACTGGCAAATAAGCGATGTAAATCTCGCCGGCGATATCGATGACAGCGGTAAGGTCGATGCGAAAGATTTGAAGGTTATCTCAGAATACTGGCTGCAGGAGTGTAATTGACGAGTCTGCTGTTATAGTTTCGTTGGGGACTACTTTACTTCGACTGAGGCGTTTGAGTCGAAGGGATTCGTTCGCATTGCCAATGAAAACAAATAGGGATAGTCGTGCTTGAGGTGTTTCATATATTCCAGCCATTGAATGAGCAATTGATGGTATGCCCTTTTTATATCACCGGCCAAGTGCTCATAGTCGGAATCGGGCAATTTTTTCAAGTCGGTCCTGTGGGACAGCTCGTCGGTTAAGTGAAAAACTGCCCACAATAAGTTCGTGAAGGAGTCGTGCTCGAGCAAGTTGGGATTTTCCAGCAGGGTGAGCAGAAACGATCTTTTCGATACCAAAAAATCCCTTGCTCCATCGAGGGGATCTTTTTTGCTGTTGATATTGCTTTGACGTCTTTTTATGCTTCTGCCAATTTTCATAAAATCCTTATTCGACCAGTCTTTTGTTACTACAAGCTGTTGAGCAATTTCAGAGGCCATCGGGTCGAAACGGGAGAATATTTTTAACAGTTCCGTTCCAACTTCGCTGAAAAAGGTACCTATTACCATATTCAGCTTTTTAAGGATTGACTGCTTTTCTCTGTAGACAAGTAGGCGATGCAGAACGAGCATAACTATCAAGACATCCACAAAGAGAAAAGCAATGTCGCCGATGAGGTATATGAAGATGTGGTGAACATCTCTGAAAATCAAATAGTGGAGCAGATAGAAAATTACCGATAGAATAATTAGAATCAAAGCGAGGATGAGCTGCCAGTTAAAAAAACGTTTCATTGTTCTTTCTCCTGTTTAACTGCCTTTGCAGTAAATCTAAGCAAACGCAACATCGAGAATCATCATAACCAGAAATCCCAAGATGGATCCGGTAGTGGCCAAGTCCGTGTTGTTATTGCGCTGGGACTCTGGGATTACTTCTTCGACGACAACGAAAATCATAGCCCCGGCGGCGAACGCCAGGGCGTAAGGCAATAAAGGCCTGGCCAACAAGACAGCGGCGGCGCCGACCACGGCGGCAACAGGTTCGACAATCGCGGATAACTGGCCATACCAAAAACTTTTGAAGCGCGACAAGCCTTCCCGCCGAAGAGGAACCGATACGGCAAAGCCTTCTGGGAAATTCTGGATTCCTATTCCGATTGCCAGGGCAACAGCGGCAGGAAGAGTGGCGGAGGGAAATCCTGCTGCAACCGCACCGAAGGCGACGCCGATAGCCAGCCCCTCAGGGATATTGTGTAGTGTTATTGCGGTGACGAGCAAAGTGCTGCGCTGCCAGGATGTTTTGATACCTTCCGCTTCTTCCGTTGGGAAGCCGATATGAAGATGCGGAAGTATTTTATCTATTAGTCTTAAGAAGATTGTACCCAGTAGAAAACCCACTGCGGCGGGTATCCAGGGGGCAATATAATGGTCCTGAGACATTTCTATAGCGGGGGCCAATAACGACCAGAAACTGGCGGCAATCATAACTCCGCCGGCAAAACCCAACATAGAATCAAGAATCTTTTGGCTAACCTTTTTGGTGGTAAATACAGCGGCGGCCCCCGCGGCAGTCACAGACCAGGTGAAAATTCCGGCAACAAGGGCCTGGAGAACGGGATGGAGATTTTCAATCCAATTCATCATATGCTGCGGATTATATGCTGTTCGTTTATCTGATACAACGGGCTACATTTTTAAAAAAACATGAAGGGCCATCTGAAAAGGCAAAGACGGCCCTCCTTTTCGATGTCATTTCAGGAACTTCGAGACGAACGGGGAAGTTTCGCCGCGACGCAGGAAATGTCCTGACGGCCCTTCGCCGAGAAACTCGGAGAACCAGGATTCGTGCTCGATTTCCTCGTTGAGAATTGCGAGAGCCAGGTCATACGTTCTGTGGTCCTTGCCGGCGGTCATATTGCAGATTTCGGTGTAACCCTTGACGGCGCATCTTTCGGCGTTGACGAGCACTGTCAGTATTGCCTCGGCATCCGCAGGGTTTGTTGGAAGATTGGCAGGGGGACAGGCGGACATATCGTGGAACTCCTTCATACTGTCGGGGAGTTTTCCGCCAAGCTCGTAGATGCGGGGCATCAGGGCTTCGAAGTGATTGCGGTCCTCAATCCTTGCCGTCTCAGCAATTTCCTTGATTCCTTCGCCTTTCAGACCTATCAGGTTGGCACGAAGGATTGTGTAATAGTAATAGGTGGTAAGCTCAGCAGATGCATTTTTTACCAGAAGAGTCAACAGTTTGTCCAGGTCTACTCCGGATTTTTTCACCATTTCAATTGCTACTTTTGCCATTTTTAGTCTCCTTTTTAGTAATTGTTCTTAAATAGTAATTATTCTTAATTATTTTCAAAAAAATATATCACGATTTTTTGATACATTTGTCACACGTACCTTCCAATATTATCTTTATGTTAGTAACCTTGAAGTTTTTTTGAAATGCCCTAGGGATGCTTAAATTGTCGTAACTTTTATTTTGAAAGTCCACTATCTTATTGCATTCACGGCATCTGAAGTGGTGGTGGTTATTTGTGTCGGGGTCGTATCTTTTGGCTTCACCATATCCCTCGACGATGTGAACAGCACCGATTTCGGTGAATTTGGAGAGCGTTCTGTAAACGGTATCAAGCGATATGTCAGGGAAAATATTCCTGATTCTCCTGAAAATATCATCCGCATCAGGATGGCTTTTCGACTTAATCAGCTCCTGGTATATTGCCATGCGTTGCGGGGTCATACTGAGGTTGTGCTGCTTACACCTGTCCCTGAAAAAAGCTATTGAGTCTTTTTTGTTTAACATTTCGCAATTAAATAAAAAGTTTTACATTATTAATAATAATTACTATATAGGAATTATTCTTATTGTTCAAGAAAAATTATAAATTTTTTTAGTTGGCAAAAGAACCTTTTGGCGTTAATTGGCATAAGTGTTTATTTGGCAAGACATTGCGTTAATTAGGCAGGCTTTCTAATTTACGGGTGATTTGTAGAAAATTAAGATTGGCAAGGGAAAAACGGCGCAAAGAAAGTAAAACGGCGGAAAAGTAGGGGAATCAATCAGGTTAAACCTTGATGAATTGCTTGATGAATGTTCAGGATTTTCGCCCCCCTTAGTCAAGTTTCTCTGGAATAATAAATTATACCGCTTCGGGGATGGCTAAACGAGCAGACATTTCGAAACTTTAAATTGGGGGATTGTTCTGTTAGAATGGGGGCAGTAGTCGGGAGTCAGAAGACAAGAGAAAGAGTAAAGAGATGGCACTGCCGGTAGTTGCGATAATTGGTCGGCCGAATGTGGGTAAAAGCAGTCTGTTCAACGCGCTTGCAGGCGAGAGGATAAGTATTGTCGAGCAGACAGCAGGTGTTACGAGAGACCGCGTGAGTACTATCATCGGAAGGGACGATAAGTATTTCGAGCTTATCGATACCGGCGGATACGGGGTGGTTGATGCCCAGCAGCTAAGCGAGCATATCGAGCAGCAAATTGCTGCGGCGATTGAGTCGGCTAATATTGTGCTGTTTATTGTCGATGTTCGCGAAGGAATTGTGCCGTTAGATGAGAAAATAGCGCAGCTTCTGCGCAAAAGCAGGCGTGACGTAATTGGGGTGGCCAACAAGGCGGATACGGCCGGGATGTTTCCGGCAGCAGGAGAGTTTTTAAAATTGGGATTGGGGGAATTTATATGTGTTTCGGCGACCAACAATCTTAATAAGCAGGTGTTGCTGGACAGAATTTTCAAGAGACTTTCGGGTGTCGAGTCGGCCAGGCCGGCGGAACCAGTGATGAAAATAGCGATAGTCGGCAAGCGCAACGCAGGCAAGAGCACTTTAGTGAATGCTATGGCAGGAACGGCGCGAGTAATTGTCAGCGAGACGCCGGGAACGACAAGAGATGCTATCGACGTGCGGTTCGAGAAGGACGGCAGGACTATTGTTGTTATTGATACGGCCGGGATAAGAAAGAAAAGTAAGATGGCGGACAGCATTGAATTTTACAGCTATGTTCGCGCTACCGAGTCGATTCAGCGGGCCGATGTAGTGTTATTTTTGATTGATGCAACGGCTGAGGTTTCGGAGGTCGATAAAAAAATCGCCAGATTTATTGCAGATGAATACAGAAGCTGTATTATAGTTATCAACAAGTGGGACCTTGCGAAAGAGACGACGGTTACCAGTGCGTATGAAGAGTATTTGACGAAACTGCTGCCGGGATTAAAGTATGCGCCGATAGCTTTTACGACAGCAACGGAGGCGAAGAACGTTCAGGGCGTTGTTGATTTGTCGGCAGAGATTTTCAAA
>Ga0315545_1003570_pt1 | contig 13256 bp, 12 predicted proteins | sample SalMarSW160210MG_FD_203096 | JGI IMG/M metagenome (GOLD analysis project Ga0315545, IMG submission 203096) | Salt marsh sediment microbial communities from the Plum Island Ecosystem LTER, Massachusetts, United States - Salt Marsh Sediment SW1602-10 ... | reverse complement strand
ATTGTACCAGAAAAAGAAACCCTCGAGAAAAATATTAAAAGTCTCTCGTTTAGGCTTGAAATGGCCCTTAATAGCATTATTGAAAGAATCAAAGATAAAGCAAAAAATCTATCCTCCCGGATAAGGGATCCGAGGCGCAATCTTGCCAATATCTGGCTCAGGCTCGACGAAATATACAACCGTTTACTCAAAACAGGAAAAACCCGTATTAATGATAACCTCACATACCTCAAGGCCATTAATGAAACACTCGTGTTGAATAGTCCCTTTCATACTATCACTATGCTATCTCAGGAATTGGCCTTCCATAATCGTTCTCTTTTACAGGCCTTAAAAGGCTTCTTAGATAAAAAAGGGGGAAGCGTTCGCTCCATTAAGGATAGGCTGGATTCATTAAACCCTTTATCTATCTTGCAAAGAGGTTATAGTATCACCAGAAAACTGCCTGAGATGAATATCGTTAAGGATTCTGTGCAAGTAAAAACTGGTGATGAAGTCAGCATCCTCCTTGCCAGGGGTAGTATCAAAGGCCTTGTAAAAAAGACTGAGAAGGGCGAGTGAATGGAAAAAAAATGTTATTTATTTCTTGTAGTTTTATTCTTATTCTTCCTATCCTCTGCAGAAACACGCTCTTCATCTGGCCTTGATGTTACCCTCACGCCATCCACAATCGGTCAGGGTGAAGTAGCTCTTTTATCTATTCAGAAATTGGGGAAAGCCAAACCCACAGTAATCTGGATGGGGAAAAAGATTACCCTTCTCTCAGATAACAAAAATGAAGCTTGGGCAGGCTTTATCGGGGCTGATTTGACTACAAAGCCAGGAAGGTATAAAATTAAAATCAGCCTTTCTGACAGCAATAGACCACATGCAATAACAGTGAGTGTGCCCTCAAGGGATTATGGCAGTAGACGGCTGACTCTCCCAAAAAAAATGGTTGAACTTGATTCAGATACCCTAAAAAGGGTAAAAGAAGAATCCAAAACGGTGAAAGAGCTTTTTATAAGCTCTGGTAAAAATCCATTATGGATGGTAAAGTGGATAAGGCCAGTGCCTGGAATGATTGTAAGCCCCTTTGGATGTAGACGCATCATTAATGGCATGGAAAGGTCCCCACATTCAGGTGTTGATCTTAAAGCAGCAGAAGGTGACCCGATCAAGGCCACTAATAGAGGAACAGTAGCCCTCGTGGCACATCATTTTTTTAGTGGCCTGAGTATAGTTATTGATCATGGGGGAGACATTCAAAGCATGTATTTTCATTTAAGCAAGGATTTTGTGAAAGTAGGTCAGTTAGTGGAAAAAGGTGCTATTATTGGACTTGCTGGTTCTTCAGGAAGAGTAACTGGACCTCATCTCCACTTCGGCATAAGGCTAAATAATGGGCGGATTGACCCTATAAAACTAATCGAGATAAGTGGGAGATTAGAAAGATAATGAAAGAAAATAAATTTGAAGATGCGATGAGAGAACTGGAGGATATTGTAAAACGGCTGGAGAGCGGTGATCTACCCCTGGAAGAATCACTCAAGATCTTTGAGAAAGGGGTTACTTTATCACGATTTTGTTTTAACAAATTAGAAGAAGCAGAGAAAAGAGTCTCTATCCTGATTAAAGATGAGGGCGGCATTAGAAAAGAACCATTTGAGTATGAGGCAAATGAAGGTGTCGATAAAGATTAAACAATACCTTGATGAAAGAAAAACTCTCGTGGATAAGGCACTACAAAAATTCATGCCCAAGCCATCCGGACTGGCGAGTGATGTTATCAGGGCAATGAATTATAGCCTCTTTGCCGGAGGAAAGAGAATCAGGCCAATTCTCTGCATAGCCGGTGCAGAGGCAGTTGGAGGTTCTGCCGATAGTGTTGTGCCTGTTGCCTGCGCAATCGAACTCATTCATACCTATTCCTTGATTCACGACGATCTTCCGGTAATGGATAATGACGACTTCCGTAGAGGTAAACCCACAAACCATAAGGTGTTTGGGGAGGCGGTAGCACTTTTGGCTGGAGATGGCCTGCTAACCCTTGCCTTTAACCTGATGGCTGGCTATGGAGCAGAAAAAAAGGTTGAGAAAAAAGCGCTGTTAAGGGTAATAGATTTGATTGCCTCAGCCGCTGGCTACAAAGGCATGGTAGGCGGACAGGTGGTGGACATCACCTATGAAGGTCTAGAACCAGATCCTAATGTGGTGGAATACATCCACAGACACAAAACTGCAGCCCTTATAGCTGCCTCAGTTACAGCAGGAACCATTCTGGCAGAAGGCAATAAGGATGAGGAAAAATCTATCAACAGATATGGGCAGCAAATAGGATTAGCATTTCAGATAGCCGATGATATCTTAAACATAGAAGGCGACAAGAAAGTTATAGGCAAGGGGATAGGGAGTGATAAGAAGAGAGGAAAGATTACCTATCCGTCTGTCTTTGGAACCGCTGAGTCAAAAACTATTCAAAAAGAACTGATTAAGAATGCAATAGACTCCCTCAAAAGATTTGATACCAGAGCAGAACCACTAAGAGACCTGGCTCGATATATTATTAAAAGGAAGACATAGGGAGAGGAACGAGTAGGCAGTAAGGATTGGGAATTGTGAATTAAGGAATTGAGAAATTTTTTATAGATAACGTACAACGGACAATGGACAAATAAAAAACATGAAACAAGAAAATAAAAACACTCAATTAAAAGAGCATTTCCTTAATCATATAAACAGTCCAGTCGATTTGAAAGGGTTAAAAATAGCCGATTTAGAGATACTGGCCAGTGAAATACGGGATCTTATTGTTGAAACGGTTTCACGAAACGGAGGACACCTGGCACCAAGCCTGGGTGTGGTGGAATTAACCATTGCGCTCCACTACGTGTTCAATGCGCCACACGATAAGATTATCTGGGATGTGGGCCATCAGGCATATACCCATAAGATTATTACGGGCCGTAGGGAAAGATTTCATACCCTTAGGAAATACAAGGGAATCAGTGGATTTCCCAGGAGAAAGGAAAGTCCGTACGATTCCTTTAACACCGGTCATTCAGGAACCTCTATATCTGCCGCTCTGGGTATCACAACAGCAAAACATATCAAGGGTGAAAAAAATAAGGTCATTGCAGTTATTGGTGATGGGTCCATGACTGCTGGTATGGCCTTTGAAGCGCTCAACCAGACCGGTCATACCGAGAAAGATCTGATTGTTGTGCTGAACGATAATGAGATGTCCATAACCAAAAACGTTGGTGCTCTGTCCTCTTATATCAGTCGAAAAATATCAGAACCCAGATTTGTTCATCTAAGAAAGAACCTGGAGAATTTTTTTCGCTCTATACCGGGTATTGGCAAAAATGTATTTGCCCTATTAAAAAAGAGCGAAGATTCCCTGATTGGTCTTCTTACACCAGGCATGCTTTTTGAGGCCCTGAAATTTAGATACATAGGCCCAATAAAGGGACATGATCTTAATCTTCTCATCAAGACCTTCAAGGATGTGTCCCTATTAGAGGGACCGATTCTTGTGCATGTTTTAACCACAAAGGGAAAGGGTTATGCACCTGCAGAGAATAATCCTACTCTTTTTCATGGTATTGGATCATTTGACATGGCTACCGGTTTGATCAAAAAGAAATCAGATAAAGAGCCACCATCATACACAGAGGTATTTGGCAAAACCATGGTTGAACTTGGGGATAAAGAGAAGAGACTATTTGCCATTACTGCAGCCATGCGCGAAGGTACAGGGCTTACCGAGTTTGCCAGTGTATATCCAGATCGCTTTATAGATGTGGGTATTGCTGAGCAGCATGCTGTAACCTTTGCTGCAGGCCTGGCTACAGAGGGATTTAAACCTGTGGTTGCCATCTATTCTACCTTTCTACAGCGCTCCCTTGACCAGATAATTCATGATGTGTGTCTTCCTAATCTGCCTGTCATCTTTACCCTCGACAGGAGTGGCATAGTTGGTGAGGATGGGCCAACACACCAAGGTATCTTTGATCTCTCTTACCTCAGAATCATCCCAAACATGACTGTCATGGCCCCAAAGGATGAGAATGAATTAAGGCATATGCTATATACCGCACTTAATGCCCACAGCCCGGTTGCTATTCGTTATCCAAGAGGGAAAGGCGTTGGCGTTCCAATTGACAAGGAATATACAAAAATCCCCATAGGCGAGTCAGAAATTTTAACTGATGGAAAAGATTGTCTCATCTTAGCCATTGGAAACAGAGTGCAACCTTCCCTTGATGCTGCTATGGATCTAAAAAAGGAGGGATATTCAGTGAGTGTGGTTAACTGCCGATTTGTAAAACCATTGGATCAGCGGCTATCTGGCATGGCTGCAAGCGCTGGAAAAGTTTTAATCGTAGAAGAAAATGCACTCCAGGGTGGATTTGGAAGTGCTATTCTGGAGTTCTTTGCTGATCATGGATTGTCAAATATAATAATAAAACGGCTTGGAATTCCGGATATATTTGTTGAGCATGGCCCTCAGGACCTTTTACGAAAACAATGCGGGATCGACAGAAAAAAGATCATAGAAGAGGCCAGAAAGCTCTGTAACTACGATAGAAATGACAAATGACAAAATCAAAATGACAAATCAAATCCAAATGGCTAAATGTCAAAACCTTCATTCATAATTGGTTTGTTTTGGATTTTCAGCTTTGACATTCATTTGGCATTTGAGCTTTGACATTTGAAATTTAATTTCTGACTACCATGATCCAGCTAAAGAAAAGACTTGATCAGCTCTTGGTTGAAAAAGCGTTAATTGATAGCATGCAAAGGGCGGGAGGATTAATAATGGCCGGTATGGTCACGGTTGATGGAAAAATGGTAGATAAACCAGGCCATCTTATAAATCCTTCGTCTTCCATTAACATCGTTGGCCCTGATCATCCCTATGTGAGCAGGGGCGGAATTAAACTCGAAGCAGCCTTAAAAGAGTTCTCAATAGATGTAAAGGGATTTACCATTCTGGATGTGGGGGCATCCACTGGAGGATTTACCGATTGCCTCCTTCAATATGGTGCAAAAAGGGTAATTGCTATTGATGTAGGATATGGACAACTGGCATGGTCACTCAGAAAGGATCCACGGATTGTGGTATTAGAGAGAACCAATATCAGGCAGCTATCAAAATCAGAAATAAGAGAACATATTGATGGAGCAGTCATCGATACATCATTTATTTCATTAAGAACAGTCGTACCCGCCACATCAAGACATTTAGAAAAAGATGGTTTCATCCTTGCCCTTATTAAGCCACAATTTGAGGCAGGGAAAGGTATGGTAGGAAAGGGTGGCGTAATTCGAGATAAGGATTTGCAAAAAAGTATTGTGAATGATCTGATCGCCTTTTTTAAGGAATTAGGCCTGGCTGTTCACGGAACATTTGAATCCCCCATAAGAGGGGCCAAGGGAAACAGAGAGTTTTTTATATATCTTACATACCTCCACGCTTAAATGAACCGCAGCATTTACCCTATCTCCTGAACCCGGGGCTTTGGTATGTTGTGCCCATTCGGCAGGCTCAGGGCACCCTGAGCGGAGTCGAAGGGTGCTACCTTACCCGGAGACTGGGCCTTGTATGCCGTTTCTGTTTGTCGGCTCATCGCTTTGCACTCGGGCTTCCTTCAGACGGTCCCTCGCGGTTCCGCCCCCCGCTCAAAGTCCGGGATCTTCGACCGGGATCTTCGACTTGCCTTCGGCTCGTACTTTTGTTAATGTAATCAAACCATTAACAGGGTTCATCCTGGTACGCTATTTATACAAGTTTTTGGAAGCAGGTTTTACCTGTGTTGATTAATAAACAATATTACACATGATAGCATTCCATAGCTACAGGACAGGCGTACAGGGGACTTACACCCCATAAGCCCTTCGGCCTTGAGACGTGTCGACGAGCTCACGTCGAGTCGCTCACTGCCGAAAGGTTCACGCCCATGCCGGGCGTACACGAATCATTCCAGCCGACTGCTTGCGCGTCGGCTGAATTCCACGTTTGGCACTTATTGAATTATTCGCGAATAAAGTTGGTAAATTTGAAGCAATGGAATATTTTAATGAATTTTGATATAATTGATGAAATTAAAGAGATTGAAACGATTGCAAAAGGTTCAGGAATTCGTGAACTGAATCGCTTGAGAAAGTTTTATGGGCTTGGGAAATGGAAGAAAATGAAAGGGATTGCCCGTATCCGACTTTCATCAGGTAAAGTCAAGTTAGCCGAGCTTCATTGGTATGAGGCTCATGGTATTGGTAAAAAAGAAATTAAACGTAAAAGGTATTTGGAGTAAGCCATGAAAGAATCAAAACATACTTTGCCGGAATTTGTGGTTTGTATCAATAATGTAGATTATCCTGTATCATTAGAACTGCATAAAATTTATCGTGTGATTATAGACGAAGACGCTACTTCGGAGGGGGATATTCGTATTATTGATGAGAGTGGAGAGGACTATTTATACCCTTCTTCCTATTTTGTACCCATCCAAGTTCCTCAAACAGTTGAAGAATCATTACGAAGAGTGTCCTAATTCAAGCATCCTTGCCCAACATCAGCTTTGAGAAGGACACTTATTACGCTGCGCTTCATTCGCACCTCTCAAGCTGGGCGATATAAAATATATCTAAATTAGGAGAGGTGGATGGACTTTGGTTTTCGAGTATTTCTTATTGACTCCCACCGAACCCTTGTTGGAGAGATTGCTGAAAAATATTCGATCGATAATGAGGCTGCGTGGTGACACTCCAAGCACATTATAAATAGTATCCTCCACATTTTCTCTTGAATTCTATTCGCATCATACTATAATATACTGATCCAGAAACCCTCTCCGGAGGGCTCATATAACGGAGGTTAGCACTATGCCTACCTGGCCCTATCGACACCAGTTGAGCTTGCAGGATCGGGTCCGCCGTTCAATCTATGAACTCCTGCGAGACCAGATGGACGTGTATCTGGTCAAAAATGCACTCATCGACTCATACGAGAACTTCACTCAGGCCGGCGAACCTTATCCCTTCGTAACCAAGCGGGAGCTTAAGCCACGGGCTCGTATGCCCTATAAGGAAAATGCCCTCCATAGCCAGTTCCTTGTGCTATTTTGCGAGGGAACCATCCCCAGGGCCTACAAGAAGTATATCCGTTTCTTTGACACGAACAAGGTCACCAAGGAGGCCATCACCGAGCTGGCGAGCGTTCCACTCCACAAGAGATACACCAAGAACCTGCGATACTTCGACAACCCCGGCTTCGAGCAACTGGTCCTGGATCTCTCGGGGGTTGACTATTCCCTCCTGATCCAGAGGGATCCATCAATCAAGCGGAGAAACCGTTATGCATTGACACATTTCCACGTGAAAATTGACTGGCCCATTGACGACGCAACAGAGGAAATGGCCCAGCAGCTCCGCTACATCTCAAAGGAGCTCTATGAAAATGGCGAGAAGTACGCCCAGGCCCTCCACAGAAAGCTCTTTGAGAATTACGGATTTCACTGCACGGTGGGGGGCCGCCGCACCGCCGCAGTAGTGGCGGCCCAGTTCCTGAAAAAGATGGAGTTCATCTCCACCATCTATGTGGCCAGCTCGGAGAGTCGCACTCTCACCCGGATCAGCGAACGCGGGGCAAGCAAGTTCGTGCTCATACGCCTTCCCCTTGAGGAAATCTCCAGGCTCTCCGAGGAGAACCGCATGGACTTCAACACCTTTGTGAAACGGTTTCTGGTGGAATTCCAGGACAACCACGGGGTTGGCATCCTCCACGTCGCCTACCAGAATACTGTCCATGCAAAGTCGCCTGAGGATGGCAAGCTGCGAAGGCTCAAACCCGACTACCAGTGGCTGACCGTGAGCAACCAGCTCCTCATACCTCTGCCCGGTAATCCCGAGGCCTACCCCATCACCTACAGCACCATTTACATGCCCGATTAGAACATCGCCCACCTCAAGCGAGAATGCTAAATAAACAACCCCACTCCCGCCGTTTCCCCTCAGGAAAGCACCCGCTCTTCTTTAAACCAACGGAACACGGGCAATGGTGAACAGTGAACATACCAAGTCCTTTCTTTATACATTGGTAAGGGTCAAACGGCAACTTACCCACATTTTCTTTGCAATTATTGAAATGGGATCAAGTCTGCTCTTGGCTCATCTCTATATTATTAATAATGAAAAATAGGAGCGTCCATAATTGAAAGGTCAGGAAGAAGGTAGCCATGATCCGAAGACTCAAGAGACGAATTGAACAGTTGAAGCAAGAGCTTAAGGTGAGTCGAGAGCAGGCTTGATCCCACGCTCATCCAGTACTTCATCAAGCAGTTTCCTCTCTTTCTTAGGTATTGACACATGATACTCCTATTAAATATAATTACATAATTGAAAATAATAGAGCAAAGCAAATATGCTCGAAAATGTCTTCAATATCATTATATCAAGGCAAATTTGCTTGTCAATCAATGGTTATGTTTCTTGGGGCCGTGTATCAACCATGAATACGCAATCAATTTCTGAATCTGGAGCTTCAAATGCGAGTATGCATCCATAGGGGTACTCATGAGATTGGCGGGACTTGCATTGAGATTGAATCCCAGAGTAAGCGTATAGTTTTAGATATCGGGTTACCTTTGGAATCCGAATTATCTGATACTCCTCTTCCACCAGTTTCAGGCTTTAGAGGGTTTGATTCTTCTTTGCTGGGGGTATTCATTTCCCATCCACATCTTGACCACTATGGGCTTGCACCAAAATTGCTCCAAGAAATACCGGTGCTAATCGGTTCAGCTGCCCTACGAATTTTAGAGGCGGCCAGCCAGTTTATCCCTTCTGAAGTCAATTTTAAAAACACCATTGAAATAAAAGATAAGACACCAATTACTATTGGTCCATTCACGTTAACTCCGTACCTAGTTGATCATTCAGCCTATGATGCATACGGCCTTCTGGTCGAAGCAGATGGACAGCGTCTTTTCTATTCCGGGGATTTTCGCGGGCATGGACGCAAAGGTAAACTCCTTGATCGTTTTGTCGCTCAACCACCCAAGGACATTGATGTATTGTTAATGGAGGGATCAACCCTGGGCCGATTCGGTGTTGACGACAAATATCCCTCTGAATCGGAGCTGGAAAGCAAGTTCCTTGAGACGTTCGATAGCACGAAAGGGATGCCATTAATTTGGTGTTCAGGGCAAAACATAGATCGACTTGTCACTATCTACCGGGCATGCAGGCATTCTGGAAGACAGTTCATTGCAGATATGTACACGGCTTGTGTTCTGCAATCCATTGAAAATCAGCGACTTCCACAGCCCGGATGGACAGGCTTTCGCGTATATTTGCCATGGCTCCAGAAACAGACAATTATCAGGAAGGAACTATTCGCTCTGGCAAAATCATTTGCGCCGTGGAGAATTTACCCTGAGCAAATTAAGAAAGAAGCAAACAAGTCGGTGATGTTGTTTCGTCCTTCGATGAGAACAGACCTTGAAAAAGCCGATTGTCTTGAAGATGCAACCCTCATTTATTCCATGTGGTCAGGTTATCTTGAGCGTGATCAGTACCGTCCTCTCAGGGACTGGCTGGATGAGAAATCAATTCCTTTAGTACACTGTCACACATCTGGTCACGCCCCAATATCAGATTTGAAGCGCCTTGCCAATGCCCTTGCCCCAAAGATGCTTGTCCCAATTCATTCTTTTGAGCCTGCGCAATTTCCAGATCACTTTGCGAATGTCGTATTGAAAGATGATGGCCAGTGGTGGGAGCCAATAGCTGCTTTTTCCATGGCCAACCCTGATAATATAGAGGCACCTATGAATGACGATATCAATTCATCAATCCGTGAACTGAACAAGGACATAAATTCTAAAACAGGGGGCGGTGGCAAATGGCCATCATCCTTTGATTACATAATTGAAGCGGATCGTATTACTTTGCAGGCGAATAAAAGAATAGATAAATCGGGTTACCGTTGCTTAGATTCGTGGGGAATCGCTCTTTTTCATGAGATAAAATCAAAGGGCAAACTGGATATTAAAGAAATACAGTTCATTATAAATAGCAACGGAGATGTGTGGTCGCCAAATGATGAGGCATTCAAGAGGCGAGTTTCTTATCTTCAGATTAATAACGAAGATATTGTTTTCAAGGTTGTACATAACAATCAGGTGATAAACCTTTACAGCCAGAAAGAACTATTTGAGCGACCCAAAACCGAAATAATACGCGATTTCTTGAATTCACGGGGGGACGATGACAAGGGGCACCTGCTTGAAAAATCCTTTCAGGCGTTTTTGTTTGGAAAAGGCCTGAAAACTGAAACCAGAACAAATGATAGGCTTGCAATATTAGGCGAGGATTTCTTTCAATTGAAGAAGAAACAATATGGGGTCTTAAGGGAATTTCCAACCGGTGCATTCCTGAATAATATTTCCAGAAGCGATCAGCTCACACCTACAGAGTTTGTTGATATTGTGACCCTCAATCGATTTGGATACTTATCGGTTATTGAATTAAAGCTAGATGACCCAAAGTTAGAAGTAATGTCCCAAATATTGGATTATGCACTCTATTTTGCATGCTATGCTGACAAAATACTCGATGTTCTGAGCAACAATCCAGACCTAAATATGAAACCTCTCAAAGATAAGATAATGTGTTATGTGGTAAACAATCGCTTTCATGCGCGTTTTGACGATGTCTTTCAATATTACAGCACAAAGGAGAAATCCTATAAATTCCAAATCTTTAAAGTAGTGCTCGGAGACACCAAAGAATAGTCCGGTATATCACGGGTTGTTAAATTGACTGAAACATAACAACTCACTTAAGGCGACACTTTGTGCGCCTTAGTTCGAGCGTTAGGCCCATTTCAACTCAATAGAAAGGAGGGTAATACCATGTCCATAGAGGAAAACAAAGCCATTGCGCAGCGTATCTGGGAGGAGCTCTTAAATGGGGGTAAAACAGAAAAAATGAATGAGCTTGTAGCTAACGACTATGTCTATCATGGCCCCGGAGGTCACGAAATAAAGGGTATAGAGGGCTTAAAGAAGTTTATTACCTGGCTTCATACTAGCTTTCCCAATATCCACTTCACCGTTGACGATCTTATTGCTGAAGGGGATAAAGTGGTAAGCTTCTGGACAATGAAGGGGACACACAAAAGTAACAAGCAAGTGGAACAGCAAGGGATTATCATAAGTCGTATCGCAAATGGTAAGGAGGTAGAGACTTGGGAAATCTTCGACAGGCTTGCGATCGCTTCACAGCTAGCTCCGGGTTGGATTGCAAAAGCAATGGTTAGTTTTATTGAGAAGCAAATGTCAAAAGATCGGCCTTAGCACTCTGATGATCTAGCTAACGAATAACAAAGAATTGGGCCGCCCTTAAGAAGCTAAATATGTTTACCAGAAGGAAGATTCCTTTGCTTATCTATCGGATTTGGAAAGACGATATTCTGGTGGTTGCAGTCCCAAACCTTCACAAAAAACCGGACTATTGGAAGGACAGGGTTTAGAATGAGTCTAACATCGCCGTGCACACAGGCCTGTGTTCCGCTGGGCTCCACACCGGCTGCTGATGGCGGCGGGTTAGAACAATAAACTTATGAAGATTTCGGATTGCACAGAAACACATGGTAATGCACATTTATTTTTGTAACTACTATGTCTCGTAAATCAATGATTATGCTTGGAATGATTATCGGCTCCTTTGCAGGCGGGTATATGCCCACTCTACTGGGGGCTGATGCATTTTCTATGACCTCATTGCTTGGAAGTGTTGCTGGTGGAATACTCGGCATATGGCTAGCATACATGCTTACCCGCTAGGAGTTCGGGAAAAGAGAATGCAATATTCATAAAAAAATTCTAACCAATCAATCTAGCCGACGTGGCTCTGCCACGCCGCTGAAGCGTGCAGCGAAAATGTTGTTTTCATGAATTGTTCACAAAGAAATTACAGAGTTAAAAGGATTGGTTTTTGTGCTCCATAAACAAATAATAATTTTCATTCTCATTGGACTTGTCGCGGGTTTTATGAGTGGCATGTTTGGGATCGGCGGAGGTTCCGTCAGAATACCTTTACTTAATCTAGCTGGATTGCCTTTATTAACTGCTTTTGCAATTAATCTATTCGTTATTCCTTTTTCTTCGGGTGTAGGAGCCATTATTCATAAAGAGAATATAGATTACAAGATTGCCTTGCATGTGATAATCGGCGGTACTTTAGGGTCAGTAATAGGGGCTTTTTTTACTGGCTTAATTCCAACATTAGTTTTAGCAATCATCTTTGTCGTTATATCTATCATAACAATAGTCGGGATTTACCTCGACAGAATTGCCCCAGAGTTCTCCAAAAAATTAGTTCCAAGTTTAAGAAATATTATTGTTGGTTCATTTTTCTTAAACCTGATAACAGGTATGCGTGGTGGAAGTGGGGGTTCTTTGTTTCCGCCATTTCTGAGGGCTATGCACCTTGATATTCATAAGGCAATTGCCACATCATTATTCGTGACAATTTTTACAGCCCTCGCTGCTATAATCATTTACTGGCATCGTGGCAATATATTCTGGTTGCCCGCCTTATTCGTACTCATTGGGTCAATGATTGGTGCAAGAGTAGGAAGTAAACTTTCGCTAAAGGCAAAACCCTTTTGGTTAGAAATTGGGCTTTCAGTGCTTATAGTGACTCTTTCTTTGCTCACAGTATATAAAGCGCTGTAAGGTATCTGACAGTTTTTGCGTTTTATGATAAGTGTCAGTTGGCATATAGCAGTTTTGCTGGGTCACTGATCTGCATAATCGGGTAAGGGGGAGATTTTAACTCCCCATCCCCACATTATACTATGAGGCATCAAGCAGATTCACATTTAAAAGATAAGCCTCCAAAATGGTCACTGGATGTTAACACAATAGAAAAGGAGGGAAGATATCATGAGAATGAACGGTCTTTTTATTTTAGGCTTCTGTTTATTTTCTCTGTTACTGACACCTGTTCTGTCCGTTGCACAGGAGGATGTGCCGGACAGCAAAGACCATCCACTTCTTACCCGAATGCCTGATTTTTACATCTCAGAATATGAATACAAGGAGTTTGACAAGGCTGATTTCAAGAATGATAAGGGGGAGGATATTAAGCTTGAAGGACATATATATCACATTGAATATGAAATCAAGAAAGACAAGAAGGCCCCGAGTGAGCTTCAGGTTTTAAGGAACTATGAAAATGCTATAAAAAAGATAGGAGGT
>Ga0315545_1003568_pt1 | contig 13257 bp, 8 predicted proteins | sample SalMarSW160210MG_FD_203096 | JGI IMG/M metagenome (GOLD analysis project Ga0315545, IMG submission 203096) | Salt marsh sediment microbial communities from the Plum Island Ecosystem LTER, Massachusetts, United States - Salt Marsh Sediment SW1602-10 ... | reverse complement strand
CAAAAAAAAGGTATTAACACAAACGAAGGAGAATATCTGATGACTGCGGTCTTATTGCAGGGCGATGAGCTTGCTTCCAAAATGAAGCAACAACTGAAACGGGATATCGAAGATTTGAAAGCTAAGGGAGCTCCGCCGCACCTGGTCGCGGTGCAGGTGGGCGAAAGTGCCGCTGCAAAAGTCTACCTCAGACAACAGCAAAAGGCCTGCGAGGAAATAGACATTGAATATGAAGTGAAAGAGCTGCCCCAGTCAACCACTCAACAGCAGCTTTTGAGCTTCATAGCCAAGCTCAATCAGGATGACGCGGTCACCGGTATAATCCTAATGATGCCGCTTCCGAAGGATATTGACGCCCGGCAGGTACAGATAACAATCTCGCCCGACAAGGATGTTGAGGGGATGCATCCAGCCAATATGGGCAGGCTCGTTTACGGCGAGATGGGACTTTCTCCCTGTACGGCCCGTGCAGCCGTTGAGCTTCTCAAGTCGAGCGGCGTAGAGCTTAAGGGCAAAGAGCTCGTGGTCGTGGGTCATTCCGAGATTGTTGGCAAACCCGTTGCGATGATGTTACTTGCTTCTCAAATGGAATCTCCAACGGTTACCGTTTGCCATATTGCCACAAAGGACTTGGCCTTCCATACAAAAAGGGCCGACATTTTACTGGTCGCCGTTGGTAAGCCGGGGCTTATTCAGGCTGATATGGTAAAGGACGGCGTCATTGTCATTGATATCGGCATCAATAGAGTCCCTGTCACTGACAAGAACGGCAATCCGGTATTAAACGACAAAGGCAAACCAAAAAAGAAAACTGTAGGAGATGTTGATTTTGAAGGAATAAAGGAAAAGGCAAGCTTCATTACACCTGTTCCCGGCGGTGTCGGCCCGATGACGACAACTATGCTGCTCTATAACACTGTCGAATCCGCCAAACGCGCCGCATCTCGTCTTCGCTAAATTTTGCCGCTTGGAATTGGACAAGAGGCCCTTTTAGGTCTGTCGTTTCAACACCACCAAACAAAATAGGGCAAACTCGAGACGCATCAAGTTTTTTCGATAGCGCCCCTGCCTCAAACATTATCCACGGGGACTCAAGGTTCTCACTGGTCAGGCAAAGAATACCAATGCCGGAATCCTCAAGCTCCTTCGCCATGCTTGTATTGCCTCTTACTCCCTTTTCTATGTCATCTGTTGAGAAAAATGGCTTGACTGCCTGAATGACATTTGGAAGCCAGTCGTGAAGCACCTTAGCAAGTTCTGCACTGTTTTTCCCAGACCAACTTATGAATACTTTCATGCCTTGTTCCCCTATTTGATTAACCTGAATCTATCTTACCTAAACAGATAAATGCTGTTCAAAAAATTAATCCCTATCAACTAACCCCATGATGCTTCCTCTCCGAAGTTGCTCAACCAATTTTACCCCATTTTATACATTTACACAATCTTTTTTCGCTTTTCTTTCTCCGCTGTTGTGCGCAACATGCCTCACGGTGCTGCCTCTCGTAGCACAGCGAAGATCCCAGAATGTCTTTACATGGGACCCACCGGCTCATTTTTGAATTTCGTATTTCGATGATTCGAATTTGTTTCCACCGTTAGGTGTCCTGTGGAGGATTTCGATATTCGTACTTAGTATTTTTGATTGATTTTTGCTTCTAAGAAGCCCCCGCGGCGAGCTAATAAATCACTTTATAGGAATTCTCTGGATAAGGTTTACCTTCTCCAGCAATTGGGGATTTTCCACAAACAGTCGCAGTTCCATCATACGCAATACGGTGACTAAATCTTTCCATTCAGACAAAAATGATTCAGAGCCCGTAATAATTTCTTTAGCCTCTTCGATACTTGCTTTTACATAGCCTGAAAAGGGTTTTGTAAGAAGTTCATCGACCAGCGATTCGATTATTTTTTTGAATTCTCCCTTATCCAGCCACGTTCCTTTACACGCTGGGCAGTAATCGATTTCAATATTTGTCTGGCCGTAATTAATCGCAACCAGCGCAAGCTGACATTGTGGACAGGCCAGTTTCCTGGGGTTGGCTTTGAAATTGTCTTTATATTTCCATATTTCAAAATCCATCCAGTTGATGTCTTTATCGGTGGAGTCTTTTGCTTTGCGCAGCTCGTCATTTTCGAACCATATGCCTTTGCATTTATCGCACGTGTCAACTTCGATATTTTTCATAAATTTCTTAACCATTTCAATTTTACATAGAGGGCACTGCATATGATTTCCTTTCGATTAATCCGATAGTTACTACCAAAAATTATATCTTTACTTTTTTGCAAACACAAGCCGGAAATTCCCTATTTTCTACCCGCCTTCGGCGACCGCTCCCCCGTACCACCGCGCAACATTCTTTACAGGACACCAGCTAAATCAACCAACTCAAAACTCAACACTAAAAACTCTGTCCTCTGTCTTCTGCTCTCTGTGTCTTTTCGTGGCAGAAACTTCTCTGCGTTCTCAGCGTTCTCCGCGGTTAATAAAAATTCAATCATTTGCGCGAGGGGGTAGCGCGCTCACTGCTCAAAACAGGGTCAAAACAGTACAATTTTTGCCAACTTTTTGAAATTTTCACGAATTTCTGTAAATTTTTCCGAATTTTTCCCAATTTTTTCACGCGACTTGCGCGTTTGATGCGAATTTTTCGCAATTTCGCTTGCGCATTTGATTGACGCTCTTAGTGCTGTTTTTCTGCAACAGTGATACTATTTAGAGCGTTAAAAAGGCCTGTATTATAAGAGGGGCTAATTTCATATTCAGCTTTGCTGATGTAAAAGGGGCCGCCGGCCGCAGCAGACCCGCAAAATTAATTTCTTGTATCTGCTTTTTTAGCCGAACCTTACGTTATTTTAGACGTAAGGTTCCGAGTGGTTTGGACACTCGCTCGTTTCGCATTAGCGTTGACCAGGGTGCCCTCAACTGCTATAATGAATGTTTTATGGCAAAATCAACAGAAACAACCCGGAAGAAACAGACCAAGAAAGCTGCATCTAAAGTAGCGAAGGTCAAGGGCAAAAGGGCCTTTAGAACCTATAAAGAGGCTATTAAGTACCTCTCTGAGCATACCGACTACGAGAAACAGCAGAATCTACGCTACAACGTTACGACGTTCGACCTCGGCAGAATGGAAAAATTGCTGTCACTGGTGGGCAACCCACACGAAAAAATCCGTACAGCCCATATAGCCGGTACAAAAGGAAAAGGTTCAACGGCCACGATGCTGGCCAAAATGCTCGAAGCCAACGACTACAACGTGGGTCTATACACCTCGCCGCACGTGGTGCATCTGCATGAGCGAATTATGATCAATTCCAAGATGATTACCGAGTCGGAAATGTTGGGGCTTTTGAACCGGATTTACGCCCCTGTTGAGAAGATAGCCAAGACCGACCCGCCGACCTTCTTTGAGATTATGACAGCGCTGGCTTTTATGTATTTCGTGGACGCCAAGGCTGATATCGCAGTAATCGAAACGGGGCTGGGCGGCAGGTTAGACAGCACCAACGTTATTAAGCCTGAAGTTGTCGGCATAACCAGCCTGAGTATCGACCATCAGCGGCAGTTGGGCAATACTATCGAGAGCATCGCCAGGGAAAAGGCCGGTATCTTCAAGCGAGGCGTTCCAATCGTGACCGTCAAGCAGCATCCCGAGGCGATGCGTGTTTTAAAATCTCATGCCAACATGGTGAAGGCGCCGTTGAGTGTTACCGGCGGTGATATTGATTTCTCGTACCGGTTTGAAACCTCTCCTGAACACGGACCTCATACGAGAGTCTGTCTAACGACAAAGACGAGTAAATTTGAGCATCTGCGGGTGCCGCTGCACGGCAGGCATCAGGCTATCAACTGTGGGCTGGCTTTGGCAATGCTGGATAAGCTTATGTCGAGCGGCTACGAAATAGATACCGACAAGGCCATTAAGGGCCTGAGTACCGTTTCATTAGCCGGCCGGATGGAGATGATATGCGATGACCCGCGGATTATGGTTGATGCCGCTCACAACGCTGCGAGCATCGAGGCCCTGATACACGCGATAGGCCAAAACATCCCCTACGATTCTATGGTGGTGATTTTCGGCTGCAACAATGACAAGGACGTCGAAGGGATGCTGCACAAGTTACAATACGGCGCTGACAAGGTAATATTTACGCGCAGCAACTCGCCGAAGGCAATGTCTCCGGATGATTTGGCGGATATGTACACCGAGATATGCGGGAAGATGTGCCAGAGTGCTTTTAGCCTGGGCGAGGCATTGCGGCTTGCCAAAAGCGCTATCGGTAAAGAAGACCTGATTTGCATAACCGGTAGTTTCTACCTCGTCGGCGAAGCAAAGGTGCAGTTTGGGCGAAAGCAGATGTCTTAGAGATGAAAAGAACCGGCGTTTTTCCGGCATCAGGGGCCTATAAAATCTTTCACTTCGATTTTTTTTGGGCAACATTTTTATGGGAAAAGCGTCTTATCTTATTATAGAGCAGATGTCAGCGGTGATGAGCATCGTTGCGTGTTTTGCGTACATAAATAGCTGATACCAGGAACATTATAGGAACCTACGGTCTAAAAGCTGCGACTAATACATTAAGAGAGCCGTTCAGTAGAGATACCTGTATCGATTTTTATCTTTTATGTCATAACCTTTTATTGTATAATGAGATAACTACGGATGGGGAAATGTTAGGCACACAGGAGGTCATAAAGGAGAAGGGCTGTATGTTTTTTAGATTCCGGCTGATAGTGCTGGGCGGGACCAGTGTGTGCGCAGCTGCACTTATTATTATGGCAGGCGGCTGCAGCCGAGAGTACCATAAAGCCGACGCCGACAAAGAGGTTTACAAAATTATCAACAGCAAATGGCAGGAGGGCTTTGGCCAAAAGGTCAACTATACAATCAGCGACGTACCGGGCTCGCCGAATGACATACAAATCGAAAAGGCAGTACCACCATCACGTACCATCAATCTTGCGCAAGCTGTCGCAATGGCCACCGCCCACAATCGGGAGTATCAAAGTCAGAAAGAGGACCTTTACCTCATCGCGCTTGACCTGACACTTAACAGGCACGATTTTGCGACAAAATGGTTTGGGACTGTTGACGGTACGTACACCAGATTCACTGATGACACTACACTGGAAAGGGACGAGACATTGAAATACGAAGGTGAGCTTGGGTTTAAGCAGTTATTGGCCGGTGGCGCTCAAATCAGTGCGAGCATAGCGTACGACTGGCTGCGATACCTTACCGGCGACCCTCGTGCTTCGATAGGCTCGGTTTTGAGCGCCACTTTGACCCAGCCATTGCTTCGCGGCAGAGGCCGAAAAATCGTTCAGGAAAATCTGACACAGGCTGAACGCGAAACTCTGTATCAAATACGCGCGTTCAACCGCTATCGCAAAACGTTTGTGGTTTCGATTATAAATGACTATTACCTTGTTCTGCAACGAAGAGATGAGGTAACAAATGCCGAAAATAACTACAAGAGGCGCTCTGAATCGAAAGAGCGGCTGGATATGGAGGCCGAAGCTGGTATCAGACCACCCTTTGAAGCCGACCAGGCCGAACAGGAAGTGCTCAGAGCCAGAGACGGCTACGTCAGAGCACAGCAAAGATATAAACAACAACTCGATGAGTTCAAGATAAGACTGGCTCTGCCGACAGATGCCAATGTAGCCCTGGACCAGAACGAACTGAAAGCGCTGGAGCAGATTGGGATAAGCGAGCCGGAGTACACACTGGATACAGCGATTGAAACAGCGTTAATTCGGCGTTTGGATTTGGCAACAAGTATGGACAGAATTGATGACGCGTTGCGTAAGGTTGTGGTAGCGGCGGATGGTCTTGGTGCAGAACTGGATTTGGTCGGTGGTCTCGAGGTAGGTTCGACCCCGCCAACGGACTACGGCAGTCTGCAGTTTCACCACGGCACTTACAGCTTAGGCCTTAGCGCCGATTTGCCGCTTGACAGAAAAGCCGAGCGTAACGCCTATCGCAGAGCGCTGATTGAACTACAGCGCCAGAAACGCGATTATGAGGATTTTACAGACACGGTGAAGCTGCAGGTGCGTCAGGCATATCGCCAACTGGCCGAAGCGGCCGAGCTATACCATATTCAAAAAAACAATTTAGAACTGGCGAAAAAGCGAGTTGAGAGCACCTCAATGTTATTAGAGGCAGGGCGAGCGACCACACGAGATTTGCTGGAATCACAGACCGCCCTGCTGGAGGCACAAAATAACGTTACGGCTGCTTTAGTAGCCCATTCAATTGCAAAGTTAACCTTCTTCAGTGATACCGGTATTTTGCAGGTCAAGCCCGACGGGATGTGGCAATAAAATAAAAGATAAAGAGGCAAAAAACAGAAAATGAAAGCAAGCAGTGTAGAAAAGCAGGGTAAGAAAAAAGGTACTAAATCAACACTGGTCAAAATGGCCGGGCTGATTTTGATTCTCGCGGTTGTGGCCAGCGGTGCCATTATGTTCATGTTCTTTCGCGAGCGAACCGCCAGCTCCGCCGCTGCGGGCAACCCGCCCGGAATTTATACAGTGCGTCGCGGAAATTTGCCTATTACTGTAACCGAATCAGGCGATATCAAGGCACTTAATTCGACGGACATTCAGTCCGAAGTCGAAGGGCAAGCCACAATAATCAGTATTGTCGACGAGGGAACAATCATCACGCCGGAGGACGTGAACAACAAAGTGCTTGTTGAGCTGGATTCTTCAGGCATAAAGGAAAAATTGACACAGCAGGAAATCACATTTTCAACTGCGGAGGCAAGCCTTACAGAGGCGAAAGAGTCACTTGATATCCAAATAAAACAAAATGACAGTGACATCAAGGCGGGTGAACTGAAAGTCAGATTTGCGCTGATGGATTTGCAAAAATACCTCGGTGAGGCTGTTGCTGGGAAACTTATTAGCTCGGACGCTACAAATCCCGGTGGCGAAAATAATAAAATTGCATCGCTGATTAACGACCCTAATCTCGGCGGTGGGGCCGTACAGAAACTTCGAGAGTTAACCGATGATATCACTCTGGCCGAAAGCAAGTTTGAACAGGCGTCCGACACGTTGATGTGGACCCAAAAGCTCTATGACAAAAAATACGTGGCGGAAACCGAGCTGAAGGGGGACCAACTGGCGATGCAAAGCAGCAAGATTCAAATGGAAAGGGCCAGGACGGCTTTGGAATTGTTCAGGCTTTACGAATTTCCAAAAGAAGCTGAGAAACTTTTGAGTGATTACAGCGAGGCAAAACGCGAATTAGACCGGATTAATGCCAACGCGAGGTCAAAGCTGGCCCAGGCCCAGGCAAAACTTGACAGCAATAAAGCAAAGTATTCGTTGGAAAAGGAGCGTTTGGAAAAGCTGCGAAAACAATTTGCAGCCTGTACGATAAAGGCGCCCGTAACGGGGCAGGTTGTATACTCGTCGAGTATGATGGACCAATGGGAAAGACGACGCTACTCAATAGAGGTAGGAGCAACGGTCCGCGAACGTCAAAAGATTATATCCATACCTGATACTTCCAAGATGAAGGTAGAAGTCAAGATTCACGAGACATGGGTTGATAAGGTGCAGCCGACTCAACAGGCTAAGATAACTATTGCGGCTTTCCCCGATAAGACCTTTACCGGCAAGGTGTTGAAAAAGGCACCATTGGCGGCCCCTCAGGAGTGGCTCAATCCCGACCTTAAAGTTTATGCAACCGACGTAAGTATCGACGGCACCCACGACTTTCTCAAAACCGGAATGACTGCCAAGGTCGAAATCATCATTGATGAGCTGAAAAACGTGATTAGCGTTCCAATACAAGCGGTCCTGAATATCAGAGGCAAAAAAGCCTGTTTCGTCATGAACGGCAGTACGTCTGAGCAGCGACAGGTTGAGACCGGCGAGTTTAACGACAGCTTTGTTGAAATCAAAAGCGGCCTGGCTGAGGACGATAAGGTAATGCTTAATCCACCACGATTGACTGAGGCAGAAGCTAAAGGCAAACCAGAACCACAGGTTGAGTCTAAATCAAAACCAGAAACAAAAGAGCAAAAACCGCCGGAGGATAGAAGAACGCCGGAGGACAAACACTTCGAACTCACAGATGAAGTTGTTGAACGTGTGATGGGTCATCTGGCAGAGGTAAACCCGGAAAAATCAGAGGAACTGAAGCAGCTACAAAAGAGCGACCCGGAGAAGTTCAAGGATGAACTTAGAAAAGTCATGCTTGAGCAATTCAGAAGATTCAGAGATAATGAAAATAAGAGAGCCGGCAATGCAACAGGTTCACAAACCCCCTGAGTTCAAAGGCGCTGCACCTATCCTGGTGATGGAACGATTGTGCAAGAGTTATCAACTCGGCACGGTGGAACTGAAGGCATTGCGAGATATCGACCTGACCATCGGGGCTGGAGAATACGTTGCCATTATGGGTCCCAGCGGGTCAGGGAAATCCACATTGCTCAATATGATAGGCTGCCTTGACAGACCAACCAGAGGAACATATCAACTCGCCGGCGAAGACGTATCCAGACTTGATGACGATGCGCTGTCGGCGATACGAGGCTTACAAATCGGCTTCATTTTTCAGTCGTACAATCTCATCGCACAGCTCAACGTGATAGAGAATATCGAGGTTCCGATGTTCTACCAGGGGGTTGGCGAACGGGCAAGTGAGCAACGGGCAAATGAGCTTGCCAGGATGGTCGGCCTCGGCGACAGGACTAAACACCGGCCTTTTGAACTCAGCGGCGGTGAACAACAAAGGGTCGCAATCGCCAGAGCGCTTGCCAATAATCCTGTAATTACTTTGGCGGACGAGCCGACGGGAAATCTGGATACGGAAAGCGGTCGAGAAATCCTGAATATTCTCGACGACCTGCACACTCAGAGAAAAACTCTGATTATCGTAACACATGACCACGACATCGCTAAAAGGGCCCAAAGGACGATACATCTGCTCGACGGGCAAATTGAACGGTGCGATTATAACGAGAGGCAATAGTTATCATGCGCTGGTTTGGCATTAAAAAAACGCTTAAGCTGGGTCTCAAAAGTCTCTGGATGCACCGGCTGCGCTCTACGCTGACGACGCTGGGCATTGTTTTCGGCGTGTGTTCGGTAATAGCGATGCTGGCAATAGGTGAAGGAGCCAGCAGAGAGGCTCAGGCAGCTATCGCGAGGCTTGGCAGCACAAATTTGATTGTCGAAACGGTCAAGCCCGCCAAGGAACAGGTAGACCAAAGCCAACAGGAGGGAGCAATCAGCTACGGCCTGACCTACGATGACGCAGAATGTATTCGCAACACAATGCCTGAGGTTGAGGTTATTGTGCCCGTTCGTGAGATAAGTCAGGAAGCGCGCTACCTTAATCGCCAGACCGCAATAAAAATTATCGGTACGGTTCCGTGGTATACGGAAACTTCTCCACTTCGTGTGCTTCGCGGGAGATTTTTGAGCAGCTACGATTTACAGTACCAACTGGCGGTTTGTGTCCTCGATTATGAGGTTGCCGAAAAGCTTTTTGCGTTCGACGACCCGTTAGGCAAAGATATAAGGGTCTTCGGGAATTATTACAGGGTGGTAGGATTAGCCAGCCAAGCCGGCAAAGCTGAACCAACGGACACCGCCAGCGGTCACACGCCTTCGGGAGGCACAGACAGCCGCGGAGTTATAGGCAACATTTACATCCCTTTGACAACGGCCAAGTGCCGATTCACGGAAACGACCGCCAGTTTCAGTGGCGGCAGTCAAAGCATAGAAAAGGTTGAGCTGCAAAAAATCATAGTGAAGACCGAATCTACCGAGCAGGTATTAGCTATACGAGATGTGCTGAATGCCCTGTTGGCTCGTCTCCACGAAAAGAAGAACGACTATCATATAATCGTTCCTCTGGAACTGCTGCGGGAGGCTGCGCGGACAAGGCGGATTTTCAGTATCGTTCTCGGCTCAATCGCAGCGATTTCACTTCTGGTAGGCGGCATTGGGATTATGAACATTATGTTAGCCACCGTAAGCGAGCGAACCCGTGAGATTGGCATCCGCCGGGCACTCGGCGCAAAAAAAAGGGATATCATCGTTCAATTTCTCTCAGAGACACTGATGCTGACTTTGCTCGGAGGTATTCTGGGGATTATCTTAGGTTCTATCATTCCGTCTCTGGTCAACTATTTCGGCAAGATGCCTACGGTGATTACAGGCATATCATTAGTATTGGCCTTTGGAATCAGCGGGGCCGTCGGTATAATCTTCGGCCTGTATCCGGCCTATCGAGCCGCCAATATGGACCCGATAGAATCGCTGCGACACGAGTAACCCATACAGACGGCCAATTCGGCAATTCACCGCGTACCATACGGTACACGGTTCACAAGCCAACTCTCGTAACGCAAACCAGGTTCGCAGCGAAGATACTTGACAAACCAGTGCAAATTTGCTACAATTTCTCTCATCCTAAAGCTGAAGGAGGGCCAAATCATGACCACAGCGAAATCGTCAATACTGCCTTTGGTGCTGGCGGTGATAATTGCGTCGGTAGCTTCTTTTGACTATTGTCTGGGGGAAGATAATCAACGCCCCAAATGCGAGTCAAAGCAACTGACCATAGAAGAGCGTATAGACAGTCAAAAGCAGCTATTAGAGGAGATAAAAGAAGACGCTGCAAAGAAGCGCCAGGAGATAGAGGACAGCTATGCATACAGACATCAACAACTGCAGCGCCAAACAGAAGAATACATAAGTACGTTTAAACTGCCGAACCGGGTCCTATGGACCGAGTTTATAAAGGCCTATAACAATATCTCGTACACGGACAGCTGCATTGAGACGGGCCAGCGTTTCAAATTCGATACATATCTATTAGAACCAGCGCCTATTTCCCTGATGAATCTCAAGGCAAAGCAGTCGCTAAGCAGAATGTTATACCTTTATACCAACGCAATACAGCCTGACTTTTTAGCTGATGTTAATGATTACAGGGATTTTCCGGCGCGCAAAAAACTCGCTATGACGGATGTGTTCAAGCCCTATCAAATCCGTGAGATGCGCAAACTGTTTTTGACAATGAAAGATTTTGAGTCTGAATCAATCCGCCTCGAAAAACAAAAATCGCTTCGTCTTGCAGAAGTAGACCGATGGGAAAAGCAGCGCACAGAAGAAGTGTCGAAAACTCTGCGACAAATAGAAACCGCTCCGAAGCCGGTAGATTATGGAATGGTAACCGTAATCTGCTATGACGACACAGGTGCGTGTTGCATGATTGAAGGAATGGAGCGTATCGTCCGGCAAGGGGCCGCGATAGATAATATAAGGATTTCCGAAATACTGCCCGACAGAGTTAAGTTTCAGAAAGACCGCAGAACGTGGGTGCAGCTAATAGGGCAGTCGCCGAACAACCTTTGGGAAAAAGTGCGCCGGTAAGCAGCTGGCTTGGCCGTCACTGCGAGCGAGAGGAGTCAAATCACCATTTCTTCCAACGGACCTTCTATTTTGCATTGACATTCACAACAGATAATGTAGAATAGCTGGTTTTCATTATAGGGATTAAGACAAATCCTGGTTGTTCATTTGCCAGGAATCCTTTTTGAGGTTTTTTTATGTACTCGGATTATATTCGTAACGTAGCGATAATCGCCCACGTCGACCACGGCAAGACGACGCTGGTTGACCAGCTTCTGTACCAGTCCGGAATGTTTCGGACCGAAGAGCTTGATAAGCTGGCCGGCAGCGAGCATGCCTTGATTATGGATTCGAATCCTATAGAGAGGGAACGCGGCATAACAATTCTCAGTAAAAACTGTGCGATTTACTATACCGACTCTCTAGGCGATGAATATAAAATCAATATAATTGACACGCCGGGCCACGCTGATTTTGGCGGTGAGGTCGAACGCGTCTTGAAAATGGCAAACGGCGTCCTGCTTTTGGTCGATGCATTTGAAGGGCCTATGCCGCAGACAAGATTTGTATTAGCCAAGGCCCTTGAGAATAAATTAAGACCTATAGTTGTAGTCAACAAGATAGACCGCGAAAACAGCCGGCCTCATGAGGTCGTCAACGAAGTATTTGATTTGCTTGTTCAGCTCGGTGCCGACGATAAGGCCCTTGATTTTCCTGTTGTTTACGCATCTGCAAGACAAGGTTGGGCAACGACAGACCCTGCCAAAAAGACCGGCAATATGCAGCTCGTATTCGAGACCATTATAAAAAATGTTCCTCCTCCGAAGGTTGTCCCTGACGCTCTGCTGCAGATGCTCGTAACAAGTCTCGAATACTCGGATTATGTGGGACGAATCGCAATAGGCAGGATTTTCGCAGGACAGATAACCGAAGGTCAGCCAGTTACCGTCATTGACAGAGAAGGTCTGCATACCCGGCAGAAGGTTATGCAGGTTCATCTGTTTGACGGCCTTGGCCGAAAGCAGGTCCCAACCGTTCAGGCAGGCGATATATGTGCAGTATCAGGCCTTGACCCTGTTGATATCGGTAACACAATTGCCTGTGCGGACAACCCCTCGAAGCTTGCCGTTATCGATGTCGATGAGCCGACGATGTCGATGACATTCAGGGTCAACGACGGACCTTTCGCAGGCAGAGACGGCAAATATGTTACGAGCAGACAGATTGGCGAAAGGCTTGAAAAGGAGCTTCAGCATAATGTTGCGTTAAGAGTAGAGCCGGGCCAAACGCCTGAGGAATTCGCTGTTTCCGGCAGAGGCCTGATGCATCTTGGGATACTGCTGGAGAATATGCGGCGCGAAGGCTATGAGATTTGTGTCGGCAAACCGGAGGTAATTTTGAAAGTAGTCGATGGCATACACCATGAGCCGATAGAATTACTTGCGGTCGATTGCCCGCTGGACTGTCAGAGTTCCGTAATGAGTCTTCTGGGCGAGCGGCGAAGCGAAGTAATTAAAATAGACGCCAAGAGCGGGGCAAGCGATTTTATTCATATGGAGTTTCTTATACCTTCGCGGGGCCTGTTCGGCCTGCACGCAAGGATGTTGAATGCGACGCGGGGCAGAGTAATTATGCACCATTCGTTTGAAAGGTACGAGCCGATGCGAGGCTCGATTCCACAGCGCAAGGCGGGCGTTATGATTGCGACTACTACCGGGCAGGTAACAGCTTATGCACTTGACGCTTTATACGACCGGGGTATTTTTTTTGTTGAGCCGGGCGAAACAGTATACGCCGGCCAGGTGGTCGGCGAACACTGCAAGGATAATGACATACCTGTAAATGCCGTAAGAACCAAGCAG
>Ga0315545_1003567_pt1 | contig 13260 bp, 15 predicted proteins | sample SalMarSW160210MG_FD_203096 | JGI IMG/M metagenome (GOLD analysis project Ga0315545, IMG submission 203096) | Salt marsh sediment microbial communities from the Plum Island Ecosystem LTER, Massachusetts, United States - Salt Marsh Sediment SW1602-10 ... | reverse complement strand
CGGATGGAAGATATAACTGCCCTAAATCCTTTCCGGTAAATCTGTTCGGGGTAAGGATGGTAATCTTCGGCTAGTATCAGCACTGTAGGTTGCTTACATGTATCGGGGTCAGGAACCATACTTCCCTCACCGATAGAAACAGCAATGCGGATGCGAGCATCACCAAGTTGGTTAGCCTGAATAGTAGCCATCACTGCATTTCTCAAATCTGTCACCCTGATGGGAAATCCCAGTACTTCGGCAGCACATACCAGTCGCTTTAAGTGGCTATCCAGACGAAATACTTGCCCTTCATAGGCACGCATGGTTTCAAAGAGGCCAAACCCGTACAGAAAACCGTAGTCCAGAACGGATATCCTAGCTTGACTGCGGGGAATTAAAGAACCATTAAGGTAAACAATTTCACTCATAGGCCTAATATCCAGTCCACCTTGGCTGCATGAAGTTTAGGAAATTCCTCAGAATATCGTAACCTGTATCGGTCATTATTGACTCCGGATGGAATTGTACCCCCTCGACAACATAGTCCTTGTGCCGAATACCCATAACCACACCGTCATCAGTCTCAGCAGTCACTGCCAGTGACGAAGGTAAGGTGTCCCTTTCTACTACCAGGGAGTGATAACGGCCTGCCTCAAAGGGGTTGGGCAGGTTCTGATACACCGTCTTACTGTCATGATAAACCAGGGAACTCTTACCGTGAGTAGGCAGGGCGGCACGGATAACCTGACCACCAAAGACATAGCCGATGCACTGGTGTCCTAGGCAGACGCCGAGGATGGGGATTCTCCCGGAAAAGCGCCAGATAATATCATTTGAGATACCCGCCTCAAGTGGAGTACATGGTCCTGGAGAGATGATAATGTGAGAGGGACTCAGGCTCTCAATTTGTGCCAGGGTTACTTGGTCATTGCGATAAACTACCGATTTCCAACCCAGTTCACCCAGGTACTGTACTAGGTTATAAACAAAGGAATCGTAGTTATCAATGACTATGACCATATCCACTCACTTAACAACCGTCATATTAAGGGCATCGGTCAGCGCCCTACCCTTAGCCAGTGTTTCCTGATACTCATCATCAGGGTCAGAATCATAAACTACAGCTCCACCCACCTGGAAATAAGCCTTACTTCCCTTAACCAAAAAAGTACGGATAGCAATGTTAAGGTCAAGGTCACCATTAAAACTCAAATAACCGATATTTCCGGTATATACACTCCTCTTAGTAGGCTCTAATTCGTCTATAATCTCCATAGCACGTACCTTAGGAGCTCCCGTTATGGAACCACCTGGGAAAGTGGCTTTGAGCAAATCAATGCAGTTCTTGCCCTCCCTGAGCCTCCCCTCCACCGTGGAGGTAAGATGAAAAATGGTAGGAAACACTTCCAGTATGGTTAATTCGGTCACCCTGATGGTGCCAAAACGGCACACGCGGCCCAAGTCGTTCCTCTCCAGGTCCACTATCATGATGTTCTCCGCCCTGTCCTTGACGCTACTCATTAGCTCATCGGCTAGAGCTTCGTCTTCCTCTATAGTCTTTCCCCGTGGGCGAGTGCCCTTGATGGGACGTGTTTCTACCCAGTCTCCCCTAACTCGGAGAAATCTCTCCGGTGAAGCGCTGACTACGGAGACCTCATCGAAGTTAAGATAACAGGCAAAGGGCGCCGGGTTTATCTGGCGCAGCCGTCGGTATAGTTCGTAGGGGGTGATAGTTATCTCAGCCTCAAAACGCTGTGAGAGATTCACTTCGAAGATATCACCATCAATGATATACTTCCGAGCTTGCTGAACGGCATCCACATATTCTTGATGAGTAAACCCTCCCACTAGGCTCACCTGCTCCATAGTAGAGGATGTTGGCATCAGCGGTGCTTCTATACCCGAAGCTGATACATCGGCAAGTCTCTCCTTAACTTCCTTAAGGCGCTTGGTAGCCCTCTCCATTCTTTGGGTCTCCCTCAATTCCGGTAAACCGGTGGAGATGATATAGGCTTTGCCTTGAAGATTGTCAAAGGCTACTACCAGGTCATAGAAGCCGAGATAGCACTCAGGTAGCTGGAGGTCATCGACAGCAGTACCAGGCAAACGCTCAATAAAATTACAAAGGTCATAGCTGAAGTAACCTACGGCACCACCAAGGAATGGTACTGGTGGGGAAGGAAAGTCTAGGTGATAGATTTCCAGCAAATTATTAACCACATCAAAGGGATTGTCACTTAAACTGCTCTTCTCATTACCCCGGGTAAGAGTAATCTTACTGCCGTGAGAGTTGAGTATGAGAAAGGGACTATCACCGATAAAAGAATAGCGGCCTAATTTGCCAGGGTCCATACCGCTATCTAAAAAGAAACTAAACTGATTGTTCTTGAAGAGTTCGAAGACGTCAAGCGGCGACAATTTTATGTGTATTTCTTCTATTATTGGGCAGCGAGATGCTTTGACCATGCGTTCAAAATACGGTAAGTATTCCACCTTGCTAACAGTTACTTGCATAATACAACTGTGGAGAAGTCCCGTCAATTGAAAAAATTCATATCCACAGTGGTGTTGCATTTATGGGAAACCAGACATTAGCAAAATCAAGCACCTTGCCTACACTACAGTTCAACTTCGTCAATATCAATCACTCAGAGGGGACATACAGGGACACTTCAACTCTTCAGCCTCTCCCAAGCACTTTTTCACACTAAAAATATTGAACCATTCGTGTGCTTCCCTTGACATAGCTTAGTCCTTTATCTACACTTAGAAAAGCACCTTTTGGAGATAATTTCGGTGAAGTGTCCTGCTTGCAGCAATTTAATGATAGTTGTTGAACATAACCAGATTGAACTTGATTATTGCACTAACTGCCGGGGGGTATGGTTTGATTCTGAAGAGCTTGAGCTACTGCTGGAATCTATGAACCTAGAGAGCCTAAACCTTTTCCTCAATAATATCATCAACTTCCCGGAAGCCAAGTCATTGGAGAAGAAGCGCAGGTGCCCCATCTGTAATCAGAAAATGAAGAAAACAACTATAGGACAACAACCTGAAATATTCATTGATGTTTGCCAAGAGGGACATGGGTTGTGGTTTGACAGTGGGGAGGTTGGTCAGTTGATAACACAGCTCCTTGAGAAACCATCCGACGCGACAGACTCCCAAGGACGCGTTATTACCTTCCTGGGGGAGGTATTCAGAGCCCGGGGCTAAGTCGTGCCAGGGGGAGGCAGTAGGAGTAGGGCATTCCTCCATTTAGCGGAAGGCCGGGGACTTTAGTCATGGGGGTACATTATAGCTATGGAAAAAGAAATATTTATGGAGGTGTTTTATGATTGCGGTCTATATTATCATTGGCGTCGTGGTAATTCTTCTTCTCTTCTTCGCCGGAACCTATAACAGCCTGGTAAGGCTACGCAACGGGGTGAAGAACGCCTGGGCACAGATTGATGTTCAGCTCAAGAGAAGGCACGACCTCATCCCCAATTTAATGGAGACGGTTAAGGGTTACATGAAGCACGAGCGAGAGACATTGGAAGCAGTTACCAATGCTCGCAACCTGGCACAAAAGGCAATTGGCACTGGCGTTGGTGCCCAATCTAAAGCTGAGGCTGGACTAAGTGGTGCCTTATCCAGGCTGCTGGCTGTGGTTGAGAATTATCCTGACCTTAAAGCCAACCAGAACTTCCTTGCTCTCCAGGAGGAGTTGACTTCAACCGAGAACAAGATAAGCTTTTCGCGCCAGTTCTATAACGATTCAGTACTGAATTATAACAATAAGACCCATATGTTTCCTTCTAACATAATAGCCGGTATGACTGGTTTCAAGGCTGGCGAATTCTTCGAGGTTACTGTAGCTGAGGAGAGAGTGGCGCCCAAGGTTAGTTTCACTTAGCCAGGAGAAGCTTATCTATGTGGGAACAAATTAGGTCCAATCGGATAAGGTCGGTAATACTGGTAGTAGCGATGGCAGCGTTACTGCTTCTAATTGGCTATTTCCTGGGGGTTGCCTTCATGGATAACGGTATCGGCGGCTTGCTAATAGCCTTTGCGATATGGGCGGTGATGAATCTGATTGCCTTTTTCCAGGGTGACAGTATATTACTGGCAATCTCCCGAGCCAGGAAAATAAAGCGCGATGACTATCCCCGCCTATATAACATAGTCGAGGAAATGAAGATTGCTTCGGGCTTGGAGAAAATGCCCGACATCTACATCATCGACGACACAGCGCTGAATGCATTCGCCACTGGACGGGATCCCAAGCGGGCTTCTATCGCCGTAACCTCAGGTCTTCTGCAGAAGCTCACCCGTGATGAACTGCAGGGCGTCGTCGGACATGAAATATCTCACATTAAGAACCGGGACGTGCTACTGATGGCATTGTGCAGTGTACTTCTTGGGACTATCGTTATTCTGGCCTGGTACGTAACGCGCTTGCTCTTCTTCGGCTCCTTATTTGGTGGCAGGAGAAGCTCTTCATCGGGAGGTGGTCAAGCGCAATTGATAATTCTTGCCGGAGGAATCGTCTTGATGATACTGGCGCCAATTATTGCTCAATTTATCTATTTTGCCATTTCCAGGAAAAGGGAATATCTGGCTGATGCCTCATCTGCTCTGTATACCAGATATCCAGAGGGACTGGCCTCCGCACTGGAAAAGATTGCCGGTTCAACCACACAATTAAAATCGGCTAACCAGGCTTCAGCCCCAATGTACATCATTAATCCCTTTCGTAAGAAAGGAAGAGCGGCTACCGACCTGACTAGCACCCACCCCCCTATCTCAGAGCGTATACGCATTCTACGCTCTATGGCTGGGGGTGCCTCCTTTGCCGACTACGACAATGCTTTCCGCAATGTTCATCAGGGTGGCAGGGGGATTATCTCTGCTTCTGCCGTCGCCAGCACTGGTACAATCGGGCTAAGAGCGGCAGAGCCAGAAGCTGTGCAGGGAGAACCCGAAATAGGCAAGGTGGAACGCTCTCGTGAGGTATCAGACCTGATGTGGCGGCTGAACAACTATAAGACTATAACCTGCGATTGCGGCACGAAGTTAAAAGTGCCCCCAAATATCAAAAAGCCCAGCGTCAAATGTCCGCACTGCAGCAGAATCAACAAGCTCTAAGACGGAGTAGGGTAATAGAAATCAGCAATGCGGATACTCAGACCGTTTAGTGTTTGAACTCTTATCTGCGAGATTTCTAAAAAAACAAAACATCGCATTGCTACTTCTGGTTTGAAAAGGTCTGCCTGGTAGACTTAAAGTTGGTGATAATTAATTGATGGAAAGCTGGAAGGAATTGCTTCCTAGCGTTAATCGCCCAACTTCGGAGCAGTAGGGCATAAATAAGAATTATCTACCAAGTTTCCGGCTTTGCCATATTGACACAGCCTACTATTATAAAACCCATACCGCCAATGGTAATAGCTAATCCCTTTAACCAGCTTATCCTTTAGTCTGGCTTCTGGCGATGCTCTTTAACATAGTGAGGATTCCGATAACAGTCCGTTGTACCTCAACCGGCTCATTACTTAGTACTCGGCTAACATAAGGGTCTAATCCCTTGCTACTATTGCCCAGGCTATTTTTAACTATGCCTGGCGATTGCTTAGACAGGTAGCCAGCTAAAGTAAACAGCTCATTCTCATCAAAGCCTAGAGGTAAGGCAATTCTACGCAAAATATGGGCTGAAGGGAAACGCTCACCCCTCTCTATGCGACCCAAGTGTGATGGAGATACACTTGACTTAGCCGCTAGCTCCTGTAATGTTAGCGGTATAGTAAGCCTTTGTTGCTTGATTAATTTGCCCAAATTGCTGTTGTCCATATTTATAATATAGCTTGCCAGTTGTCAGATGTCAATAGTACTTACAGTTAATCTCTAATATGTCTACTTCCATATTAATCTGCTGGGATTAACCAATTATGGAAAGGGTGTTTAATTATCCTTAAAATATTAGTGATATATCTGAGAAAGAATTCAGTCTCAGATTCATGAATTAGTTCCTTGCCAGAAGTGTTTGTCTCTAATGTACAAGATGATTTAAATTGTACAGTATATTTTTAAACTCATGAATGTATCGTAGGATTTAATCCTTCAACCTCCTGAAAGAATGTAGTCTGGCGTTATCAATTTTATCTGATTATCTTTATTTCTTGTCTCTCAATAAATAAAAGAGTGCTGCCTCATTTTCACCCATTTCCCTTCGTCAATCCCAATTAGATTACCACACTGACATTTAACTTCATTTCCATCACGTACGCTATAATCCTTGACTATTCGGCCTTTCCAGCAGTGTAGCAATCGCCCTTTCCCAATCTTTATATATCTAAACACCTTACGCTTACATTTAGCACATTTTATAGTTATCATTGCTTATAAGCCTTCATTAGCTTGACCCTGCCCAGATTATCATATTTCCTCTATAGGTTAAAAGGAAGGAAGCTTTGCCTCAAGCGATGACTAGTGGTAGTATAGCTTTGAATTTTAAGGAGCTTAAAAATGCAAATAAAGATACTTGGCGCCGAATCCTTAGGGGTTCGTTGCCTGTGTACTGAAATTATGACCAGAGAGCGTAAAGTGGTTATTGACCCCGGGGTTGCCTTGGGATTCAGGCGACATGGTCTACTGCCACACCCAGCCCAGGTGATAGCTTCTGAAAGAACCAAAAGACTTATTGAGAAGGCTCTAGAAGATGCCACTGACATAGTGATTAGCCACTACCACGGCGACCATCACCCACTGGTTGATGCTAATCCCTATCAGCTTTCTATTGAACGGGTAGCCAAGCTATGTATGCGCCCTCGCTTCTGGACTAAAGGGACGAAAGACCTTTCATACAATCAGGCTCACCGGGCGAGGGCTCTGGCTAAAACTCTTGGTCGGATTCTGCCAGTTGCTGAAGGAATGAGTAGCGAGGCACTGAGTTTCTCTCTCCCCGTTCCGCATGGTGAGCGAGGAAGGCGTGGTGGCACTTTGATGATGACCAGAATTGAAGAGGATGATGAAGTGTTTGTGCATGCTTCAGATATTCAGATGCTTAGCGATGAGGCAATTGATAAAATTATTGCCTGGCACCCCAACATAGTGCTTGCTGCTGGACCTCCCATTTATTTACCAAGCTTAACCTTGCAGGAGCAGGAAGACGCTTTACGCAGGACTTTGCGCTTGGCGAAAAAAGTTGATACCCTGATTCTTGACCATCACGTGATGCGCTCCAAGGAGGGAGAGCAGTGGCTGGATTATGCCTCTTCCCTTGCCGGACATAAGATAGTCTGTGTTGCTGACTTTATGGGGCTTCGACGTAATCTGCTTGAGGCTGAACGAGTCCTTTGGTACAAGAGGCTACCTGTTCCTGATGGCTGGCATGAGGCCTATGCTCGTGGTGAAATCGATGTAATTTCTGAATGGTCCGATAAGGTAGCACGGGTTCGAGTAAGATGAAACTTGTTAGTGCTTGTTTACTGGGGGTAAGGTGTGCTTGGAGTGATGATAACGAATATAGGAACGAGCGAGCCATTAAACTTTCTAAGGTTGAGACTTTCATTCCTGTCTGTCCAGAGCAATTAGGTGGGCTGTCTACTCCCAGAGCACCTCAAGAAATTCAAGGTGGTACAGGCGACGATGTTCTCAATGGCAGATGTAGTGTTTTAAATAAGAATGGGCAAGATGTTACTAGAAAATTTACTAGAGGTGCCGAAGAGACGTTACAGCTTGCCTGCCAACTAGGCATCAAGGAATTTATAGGGAAGTCCGGAAGCCCATCGTGTGGTTGTAGCCGAATATATGATGGCTCGTTTTCAGGCAGATTGATAGATGGAGATGGGGTTACAACTGCGTTATTAAGGAGAAGCGGAGTCAAAATCATACCAGAGGAAGATTTATAGCTTGCCTTGAACAATTCCAGGCGGCGTATACTAAACCATTTCTAAGAGGTGTCTATAGGGTCACTTATACCGCTTTTCGGTATTGTTGAGGAGAAGGGCAAGACGGTAAGAAATTCATGATTTACCAATGTGGGTATATTTGGCACGGAATTCACCAGGGAAGCTCACTTCTACGGCAATTTTCGGGAGTAAAGTAAGATTTAAATCGGGGGAAAGTGTGATTATCACCTCTCCAAGATTGGACTCAGACCCCATACGGCAGCAAAGCAATGACGCGTCCATTCATTAGCTACTTTTCGGTTGGTGTGGTGCAAAAGATTATTCTGACAACGGTTTAAGATGGGATGGAATAGCCTAAGTTGCCGGATAGGATAATTGGCTAACTCTTTCCAATACGGAATATCTTGGTTCCACATACGGGGCACACACCCTGAGTCGCCGGTTTACCATTCTTCATGGTTATGGCCTTAGGATTCTTCATTTCTCTCTTGGCTCGGCACTTCATGCAATATGCTTGCATTTATCAACCCCCCTTTTTGATTATGAACGATAAACAGTTCCTTCCTTGATGTCAATAGCCTAATAGTCACCCAAACCCAATCTAAGAGGTAGCAGAAATCTGTTTTATTGTCTATTATACCTTCTTTTTATGCATAGCCAGGGGTTGCGTTTACATATATGTGTGAGCTTATTGTTTTTAAAACCACCTGTTCAGGACTGATGGCAAACCTGTAGTCACTGGTTCTTTTGTGATAACTCGTTGTATATCTTCTCAGGTGATACTTTACCAGCGGATACGACCATTTTCAAGGCTTCATCAATAGTTATATCGATTCGCACAACCTCCTCCTCACTTATTATTTGTAAGAAGCCTGATATTGGATTAGGAGCGAGCGGTATGAAGATGGTGAGCTGTACCTTACCAGATTGAGTAATCGATTCATTGGTAATAAAGCCTATCGTCCATATTCCCTTTCTAGGGAACTCTACAAGTACTGTCTGACCGAGACCGGTTTTATCCGATGATGAGAAGCTCCCCAGTATTTGTTTGATACTGCTGTAGAGTGGTCTAACCACCGGTATCTTTGTCAATAGGGACTCACCATATTTAATTATTTTTTTGCCAATGACATTACTAGCTATGACTCCAACCAGGTAAACCAACACTATCGTTATGCCAAAGCCTACGCCAGGGATTGTACGTCCCAATATCAACTGAATTACAGGTTGGAGAATATTATCAATCCTTTCAAAAATCCAGACTAGTATCAATATGGTGGCACCGAGAGGCACTACTACGAGTATGCCGGTGAGGAATTGCCTTCTCATTTTCTTGCCTACCAATTTCCAAGATAGCCGATTTGTGTGTCTCACCGTATCTGACTCCCTAGTTCTCTAGTCTTGCTGAAAGTTTTACTTTTGCCCACTTCACGCTTATTCTAGCATTATAGATTAATTTTAGCACTATAATTCGTTGGCAACCTCGAGACAATAAGGTAACTATAGAGGAACATAAGGTTATGTTTCAGATTTCCTGTGAAAACAAATATGGCGTAAGATAACTTCCCTGGATAGCCCGGTGATCAATCCGTTGCTGACTAAATACGCTCTTTAATCAAATTATGGGCTATGATGTGCCTATTGTCAGTGTATTTTAAAGGATGAACAGAAGGTAGGAGAAGAATGCGGCTGATACTTACTTTTATGAACCTACAGCCTGACAAAGCGGAGGAGCATAGGAAGATATACTGCGAAAAATTGTACTGGTAGTAAAAGCACCGCCGGTGAATATTGGCATATTCTTATTGGAGTACCTACGAAAGGCAGGAGAGGTTATTTTTCTTGCGTCTGAAAGGTGACCCCTGGAGAAGAAAGAGGCTGGGCTTTGAATATGTAATAAGGAGGCAACACAGTGGAGTTGGTTGAAACAGAGCTGTATCTGGGGCGTGGAATACACGCAGGTCATGAGGTATCTGAGTTGGAGTTCGCCGATTTCGTGAGTGAGGTAATAACCAAATATATCCCGAAAGGACTGACAATATGTGATGCTTATGGTCAGATACAGGAGTCAGACGGCGAAATCTCCAGGCAGGCAACATGGATAATGGTTATAGTTCATGATAAAATTAAGGAGAACAGCCATGCGATTGATGCGGTTATTGCCGCGTATAGGGAAAAGTTTGGCAGGGCAGAAGTTATGCGGGTTACGTCACCGACAGACGTCCAGTTCTATATGAACTAATGGCTATCGAATTTTGCCAGTCTGGTAACGCAGAACAGGTAGACTTGGGAATCATACGAGGCAACCGGGAAGTGTGCAAGGATGAGAAAATGCTGAACAAGCATTAAGAAAGGAGGAAAGATGGAACGAGAGTCGGAGGAGCCAGAAGGCACTGATGGGATGGTAACAGGTGGTGAAACTGTCATAGGAGACAATGTTGTGGCTTCAATTGTGGGGATGGCTACCAAGGAGGTAGAGGGTGTTGCCGGTCTAGGTAAGAGTTCCATTAGACGGGCATTAACTGAGCATCTGGGGAGACATACTGAAAAGGCTAAACTGGGGGTGGGGGTTGAAGTAGGCAAAGAGGAAGCTGTTATCGACATTACCTTGGATGTTATATACGGGTACAATATCCCCAATATCGTTACCAAAGTACGTGAGAAGGTAGCGGCTCGCCTATTGGATATTACCGGACTCGTGGCTAAGGAAATCAATATTAACATTGCAAGTATTGAGTTGCCCAACGAAAAGAAGCCGGCCAAAGAAAAGTAAATATATCCTGGTATTAATTTATGACTAACCTCGAAAAAACAGTCAGGGAATAGCGCAGGATTTTCACATGTCTATTTTCAATAGAGTGGTGGTAGTTCTGATTGCTCTGGTGGTATTGGCTGGGGCGTTAATTACCTTGCTCACAGCTATTGGAATAACCGAACCAGAGGTGTTACTTTACGGGCTATTTGCTTCACAACTAAGGCTGGTTGCTGATACCACTGGTGGTACTGCAGCTACTATCATAGCCGTAAGTCTAATTATTGCCTTAGCTATGCTTGGCCTGCTCTTCTTCGAGTTAGCACCTTTGCGCAGTCCAGCCCCCTTGCTCATAAGTTCCACCGAAAAAGGTACCACCACTATTGATGTTGGCAGTGTCTGCATACTAGCTGAGAGTGCTGCTTTGACTGTTCATAATGTGCTTAGTTGTAACTGCAGTATAAGGGAAGGTTTAGGGGGGTTACTTATTTCCTGTCGTGCTTCGCTAGCTCTAGGAAGCAATATACCTGAAGCCGGTAGTGGGTTGCAGAACAAGGTCAAGGAAACGATCGAGCAGCTCATTGAACTCCCTGTAGCACGCGTAGATATTAGAGCTAAATACGAATCAAAAAAGGCAGGACGGCTAGCAGTACGCTAATAAGGATGAGAGATGTTAAATCCAAAGATAATTGGTGCTATCATTGGCTTAGTATTTGGAGTTATTATCATATGGTTTGGTTTCCTACAAGCGTTTCTCCTCGCTTTATGCATTCTGGCCGGTTGGCTGGTTGGGAAATTTTGGATGGGCGAGATCGACCTTCTTGCCCTTTATGAGCGCTTCATGAACAGCAGGGGCAAGAGACGCAGATAACGAATTCCGGCAATAAGACGGCATCTTGCGTCGGAATTTTAGTGAAACATGTTAATGCTTCAGAAGAGTATTAATATTGTTAAAGAATCTATAATCTCTTAATCAGCCACGCCATCATTTCTTCGTATTCTCCAACCATTCCTAATAATGGCGTCAATCTATCGGTAAGGCTCCTTCCGTAACGTATGAGCGACTGGGGCGAGGAGCGCCACTACTCCATCCACATCCCGTTTTGCGTAGGCTTTATTGTACTGGTTCATAACAGCCTTGACCTCAGCTTCCATTTGTGCAACTGCTTTTATTATTTTTGTACCTCCTTTACCCTGTCTGATATGTGGATAGGCAAAACGCTTGCTTAATCCTGCCAAACACTGCTAAAGTATGACAACCATCTACATGCCAATATTGACAGTATGTCTACTATAGTCCATAATATTGCCTGAAGTCAATGTTGCAGTCATATTCTCTGAGTGAAAGGAGGTAACACAATGGAGATTCTGGAAAGAAAAAAGGGGAATGTTAGTATTATATCACTGTCCGGCAGACTTGATGCCTACTCCGCAAATGATTTGGAGGAGAAACTGACCGCCATGATTGATGCGGCTCAGACTAGGATGATAGTTAGCCTTGAGAATCTGGAGTACATAAGTAGTTCAGGACTAAGGGTACTGCTGGCAGTACTTAAAAAGGTTAGGAAACAGCAAGGTGACATCAAGCTATCTTGCCTACAACCTTACATAAAAGAAGTGTTTGACATTGCTGGATTCACGCAGCTTTTCAATATCTTTGATACTGATGAAGGCGCTATAGATAGCTTCATGGAGGCATAAATGAAGATTAGTACAGCCGGTTTACTGTTGAAGTATCTGGAGGGAGAAGGGGTTGAGTATATATTTGGCGTACCCGGAACATCATTGGTGCCTCTTTTTAATGCTCTGAATCAGCAGAGTGCTATAAAGCCAATACTAACCAAGCATGAGGAGGGTGCCGCTTTTATGGCTGACGGCTATGCGCGGCTAAGCGGCAGGATTGGAGTTTGCTATGCTACTTCAGGTCCCGGAGCTACCAATCTGGTGACAGGGGTTGCCAATGCCTATATGGACAATGTCCCCTTACTGGTTATAACCGGACAGGTGCCAACAAGCATATATGGCAAGGGGACGTTTCAGGATTCTACCAAAGAGGGCGTTGACTCGGTAGCTATGTTCAATCCGATAACAAAATACAGCACGATGATACTGTCAAAGTATAAGATGCCAGAGACAATTAGAGAGGCATTAAGGATAGCGCTTAGTGGTAGGGAAGGACCAGTGCATATTAGCTATCCTAAGGATATTATGGGGGAGGAGGTTGAGGATACATTACTGCCGCCGAGAGCATATAGGGTTAAGCCGGGATATTTTGACCGAAGGCTGGTAATAGATGCTACTGAGAAGCTAGTGCATGCTAAGAGACCAGCAATGCTTGTTGGTTCGGGTGCCATTGCTTCCGCTGCTACTTCGGAGGTTCTTGAATTTGCCGAGATGCTCAATATCCCGGTAGCAACTACTCCCAAGGCTAAAGGTGTCTTTCCCGAAAGCCATGAACTATCCCTCGGTGTCCTTGGTCTTGCTGGCTCGCCAGCAGCAGAGGAATATATTATGGGAGATGTAGATGTATTGTTGGTTGTCGGTGCTAGCCTGAACCAGATGACGACATTCTCCTGGGACCCGAAAATAATGCCCAGCGATTGTCTAATCCATATTGATATTGACCCATCGCAA
>Ga0315545_1003566_pt1 | contig 13261 bp, 17 predicted proteins | sample SalMarSW160210MG_FD_203096 | JGI IMG/M metagenome (GOLD analysis project Ga0315545, IMG submission 203096) | Salt marsh sediment microbial communities from the Plum Island Ecosystem LTER, Massachusetts, United States - Salt Marsh Sediment SW1602-10 ... | reverse complement strand
TCATTTCACCTCCAAGAACAATAGGCCGATTAGTATTCCTACCCAAATAACTGCTTGCACAGCGATAGTTGAAATGTCAACTACAACTTTCTTCCCACGCCCTAAGCTAACTAGGCAACCTATAATTTGTACTGCTGCATAACCAACGAGTGTCCAGTAAAATATAATCACTTAACCTCCATTAGCTGTGCTGGGCTGAATTTCCTGTGCTTTGCAGCCAAATCGTTGAAGTCAAGGTTTGCATACTTCTCAGTATGCATTTGCGAAGCGGTAAGTTTCCTATGGCATTGACCACAAACATATCGTTTATTTTTCTCGGAACTCATTGAGGTCTGACTCCTTTACAAGTTGTCTGTTATACCGCTTTGTACCTTTCAGCATACCACGATACAAATAGTAATAAACTGTCCTCGTTGAAACATTGAGTATTTTGGACACCTCGGTGACAGTATAAAACTTCTCGTTAGACTTTGTCAAGACCCTGCTGATTAAATTGTGAAAGTTTTTCATACAAACTCAATATAGCAAGACTGCAAAAGTTTGTCAAGCCATGCCGATAAATTACCGCAAAACTTGCCGATAAAACAAAAAAACACCCCCTTGCGGGGGCTAATTAAATCGCTCGTTTTATTGAACACACGCTCATTATTCGGTTAGTTGATGTTTACCTAGTGGTAAGGCAAATAAACGCTAGAATCGATGAAATTTAAGGGGAACTTGGCATTATAATTCTACCTTAGAGGTTCTGCCAGCTTTGGCATCGGCAAGCCCTTGTTGAATCAATGCCATTGCTTCATTCCCTGGCACTTCGTTCTTGTAAGCGTCAGGGGCTTTCTTTTTGCGTGGCTGAGGGGCTTGAATGGATAGACAGCTCTCACAAAGAGCGACTTTAAGAGAGTGAACCTTGTAGATATGTATTTTCTTTTCTGGCTTACGGCAGAAATCGCAGAACCCCGTTTGAGTTGTTTTCTTCTTTCGGCAATCATCACACAGGGCAATTTGAATACCTGAAATGAATTTATAAATTCTTACCTGCTTATCGGGTCTCTTGCATCCGTCACAATAATACCTATTTCGGGTATATGTTTCAGTCTCCGTTCTCATATCACCTCAAATAATCTGGCTAAAATAACGAGTATCAAGCCAATCATTAAATACATCATTCCTTCATGGCGGGCTAACTTTTGCTTGATTGTGGAAATCTGCTTGTTGATTGCAGCTAGATGGTTGGTCTTAATATCCTTTATATCGGCTTTGAGTTCGTCTAAATCGCCCTCACGCGGGCACTTGAAATCATTTCCCATCGCCGTCCATCCTTTTCAGTATTCTTATCTCACCCTCGATTTTGAGAGCCTCCTGAAGTAGTTGTTGCTCCTGTTGCTTGATAGCGTTTATCTGAGCCACTATCCCTTGTTGTCTTTTCTTTGCGTCCTCTATTTCTTGCTTGATGTTCGCCATAGAATTACCCCCATGATTTTCATTTATGTTATAATTAGAAATATGAATAAGACAAGGTTAAGTTTACTTCTCTTAATGGCATTGGCATTAGTCTTTTTCGGATGCACCAGCTATCAAACCAAACCTGTATCTACTCTTGGCCCCACCCCATCTGCCTATGATGGAAATATCACGGTATCACAGCTAGGTAATCTTGTTGTTATCGGTAATGATGGCAACGAACCCAAAGAAGTTTACCTACTGTCCTACGATGCCCAGGATGTTCTTCGCTGTAGTATAGATTACAAAGCCCTGACCCCGGGTGCTAAAATTGCCTTCTTCATCCCCAAAGACCTTACAACTTTGGTATGGGAATCTCCCTGATGTTAAACATCAAGTTCTACTGCTCTAACCCACTTTGTTCCTTGCCAGTATTGCAGATGGTTTGTAGAGGTATTAAAGAACAGACATCCTTTAGATGGATAACTAGGAGCTGATGATTTTGTAGGGAGATAAATTTTATCAGCAGCACTTATATCTACGAATCCTCCAGTTTTACCAAGTTGCACATTCCAAGTGTCCAATCTCAAATCCCCATCAGTATCTATGTAAAGGATCCCGCTATTTGCGCCATTTGAGTCTTGTAATTTTAATTTACCACCTTTGATTGTTATACCATTGGTTGCATCAATAAAAACCCCAACTGTGCTTTGAGTTTGCCCATCAATCCTAAAACTACTGGTTAGGTTAATATGCCCACTGCTAATATCAGTCTGCCTCACCTTGCCATAAGTGCTACCATTATCAATATCGTCAAGGTCTCCGACAACTGTTGTTAATTTAATATGCCCACTTTGTATATCGGTGGACTTAACCAAGCCATAAGTACCCTCAACAACTTCGTCTAACTTAATATGCCCAGCCGATATGTCAGTTGCTAATACTAACCCATAGGTGTCTGTCACAACTTGGTCTAACAAGACTAAACCACTCGCCGATAGAGCAGCACTTTTCACTCGCTGGTAAGTTGAACCATCGCCTATGTCGTCTATATCGCCTGAAGCCTGGTCGAGTAAGACTAAACCTTCGGCAGTCAATGATGCCTTTTTAACCTTCGCATAAGTTCCTTCTATAACCTGGTCGAGAATCACCATCCCTTCAGCATTTATAGCAACGGATTTAACTCGGACGTAGTTCACTCCATCGAAAATATCATCAAGATAGATGTCCCCAACGTAAAGCGTTCCCACGGTAAGCCTCTCGAAGTAAGCACCAGCATCGGTATATGTCTCCAACCCCTTTTGTATCTTTCGGTAGTGGAGCACCTCTAGCCAATCACCGAAGCCAAAAGTCATTGCCCATTTGCCTTCTCCAAATCTACGATGAATGTAGCCCAAGTTCCCAGTTCGAGAATCGCCTTGTCTTTGGTCAGTGACCTTCACATAATCAAAGACTTCCGATCCTACATTGATTGGAACTTCTGCCGCTCCTCTTTTAGACCACATTTCAGCTTTTGTTATCAAAGCCGTAGCCATATTATCAGCCTCGCTATTACTTTGTAGTCGAGTTAGAATATATGTGGTTTTCTTTACTTCATCAGGTAACGAAGCATAGCCATCAACTTGTGCCGAGCCAGAATAAGAAGGGTCGTCACCCACGTTAGACTTAACAACTATCTTGTTAGGAAATACAAGGCTATTTCTATATGCCTTGCTGAAGATTGTATGCCCACTTTCAAGATTGTATTCGTAGTCATAAGTAGTCCCCGTAGTAACTGGTTTTAGTATATGGATTTTGCCGTCAGCTTCAAAGCGTGCTACATTCGCCGTGTAGTCCAGTACCCTTCTCAGACTAGCCAGCCTTGAACCTCTAGTGTAAATTCTGAAGCTATCTTTAGGTTTATAAGTATCAGCTAGGCTATCATATCCAGTATCCCAGACCACTTCATAAGCGTGACAATGGTTAAAACAATCCAAAGTAGCACCAGCGATGGCGTTTACCAGTGTCTTTATTGTCTCAGTATCGCTTTCATCGGGTATGTAGTTTTCACTGGCTTCATCCTGAGCCATCAGGTTCGGGATTCCCTCAAGTTCAAGGTCGCAGGTTAATTTACCGGATAGAGAATTATATTGTTGGTCTATAACCAAAACGGGAGCGGTTGCTGAATACTCTTTGCCAGCACTTGTCACCATACCATACGAGATAACCCCGCTATAGCCCTTTAAGTCCTTAGAGTCAAACTCGCCATCGCTATTATCTAAGACAATCGTAGCTCGATGCGAATACGGCTCTTCATCGTGTTTTGAGGGCAATATCCTATCCTCCTCATAGGTATAAGTGCTTGCCCCTTTCGTCAAAACAACCTTGTATATGGCATCTATAGTGTCATCTTTTTGAGCTGATTCTAACTTTGTGGCTGATAAGTCCCTCATAGTCCTTTCTTTACCTCGAACGAAAACGGCTGTGTACTTGTTTTTATTTCAACCCCACTGCCGTCTAATGTTGTTACTTGACCAGGCCACCAACCCTCGGCACTATCAGCAATAGTGTTATAGAAATAATCATAAACCCCGGTCTCTGCACCGTGCTTCGTCATAGCTGCATCTTCAAGAACGGATGTTGTCGTGGATGTTCCCGTGCTAGTATCTTCTATCGTCTCGCCCGATTCCCACACGCCCGTTACTCGCTGGAGTTCGAGAGTTGTACCGTCGGGCTTGGATATGACATAGCCCGTAGCCCCTGAAGTCGTGCCTGTTACGGTCAGACCAGCGGTAAAGCTCGCACTGGCGACAACGCTAATATACCCCGCCTTCTTCACGCCGTTAGAGTCGTTGATGTGTACTGAGATAGGGTAGTCTGTATTGGTAGGGTCGGTAAGTTCACCGTCCTCATTATAAACATACGCCCGTATCAAAACGGTGCTTTTAGATATAAATTTCGTTATGACATCCATTCTAGCCTCCGAATATTCCGATTTTTATCTTCCTGTACGCACCTGTGACAGCCTTTATGACTCTGTAGCTCAATGTCACCACTTTAATGTTTCTATAAGCCATGGTGACAACCTTCACCTTTAATAATCTCCCTATATGCGGTATTAAAAAGCTCGCCGTGACAGCAAGCCCTATCGCTGTAGTGCCTACTCTGAAAAGTTCCTTTACTTTTGAAGCGGTAACTGACATCCCGATAGAAACAAATGCCACAATTTCCCTACCAGCTATAAAGCTAGCAGTAACTACCTCACCGATAGTAACCAAGCCACTCCTGAAGATTTCCACTGCTCTTGAAGCCGTGACCGATAAGCCTATTTGAACCGTTGGCGTTCTTATTATTTCGGCTAACCGTGAAGCACTGACAGACATTCCAATAGCCACAGAGCCTATAAACTCTACGAATTGACTGTAAACGGCAGAGACCGCCAGCCCAATATAAACCGCTCCGCTTCTAGCAACCTCCACAGTTCGAGAACCGCTGACATTCAGCCCTATCTGGACTTCAGCTATGAAGGTTGCAGTACCATGGGCAACGGCAGTAACAACCTCTCCAATAGCAACTGAAGCAGACCTGATAACCTCTACCGCTCTTGAGGCTGTAGCCGAGAGTCCAATTTGAGTTGTGCCAGTCCTGAAAATCTCTACCAATCTTGAAGACATAGATATTTCATATTCAATATGGAGTTTAGTTGTATCAGTAGGCTTCTCATCATAAGAGTATCCAGCTCTATGAGCATCATCATTATGACTGCTTCTGTTATCATAGTCTTCCCAAAAGAATACCATAGCATTCCCAGAGTTCCACCCAGCCCTGTCTATAACTTCCTGTATAACCTCTTTTATATCAGGGCTATCATAATTTTCCAGATATGTCCAGGCAGGTATGCTATCCCAATCAATCCTAGCTGTGGTACGATTAGCCCACCGAGTATCAAATGCACCTGCATCATCAGCAAAAGTTGGAGCATCATCCACATCTTCAGCACTAATTCTTGTTCTAACAGTAGTTCCTGATTTTGAAAAAGAAGCCTTAAAAGTTAGATATGCATTGGTAATGATTGCTCCTCTAGGAATAGCAACATCTGTAAAACGCATCCCACCACCAACTTGATAAAAGGAATTATCCCCTCCAGCAAGCTGGTATTGAGCATTTAAACCAAAGTATGGAGAAGAGCCTTTATCCCTCCTACAGTCGTCGCTACTAGCTCCAATCTGTAAGTTAAGTGTTGCTTCCCCCAACACCCCCAGCCCAATCTTAACTAGGGCAATAACCTCCCTGAACTTCTCCGCTAGAACCATCAAGCCGAGAGCGGTAGCCCCAGTTCTTAATATTTCCGTCAGTCGCGAGGCGGTAACTGACAAGCCTGCTTGAACCGTTCCCGTTCTTACTAACTCTTGTAATCTACCAGCAGTAACCGAAGCTCCGATATAAACAGTAGCGATTATTTCCCTGAACTTATTAACGGAAGCGCTAACTGCCAGTCCGAGACTAATTGAGCCAGTTCTTGATAATTCAACTGCCCTTGATGCTGTTGATGCTGCTCCAATATAGATAGTGGCAACCTTTTCATACTCCGCACCACCAGCTTCCTGTAAGTCAATGTTCTCAACATAGCCAGAAGTCCAATCAGCTCCTTGGCCAGAATCCTGGCTCAAAGTGGCAAAGAAGAATTGATACGGTGTTTGGGCGTGTAAGGTTAGTGTTAATGTACCAAGAAGGTCGCCTGGCTCACCTGCATCATCCTCATAAATGTAACATTTGAAGTCTGACGTTGCCCAAACTCGCTTTACTTTAATGTGGTAAATAGTATCTAAAGCACAGACATATGTATCTCCATAGTTATCCCCAGCATTAACCTCTTGTAACACAATCTCTTTCGCCCCGCCCGTGCTTGTGCGTTCTCTTATAGAAACATTGAGGAATGTCTTATCGTTCTGGACGAGATACAAAGCGTCCTCTACCTCATTCGTTAATGCCCAGAGCCTTGTCCTCCCTGTTACAGCAGCGTCGTCAAAATAAATAGCTTCACGATGCTCAAAGTCTCCGTCAAAATGGTCAGCACCAAAGTCCCAATAGAGCCAGCAATCCTCGTCTTTTGTTAATTCAGTATGGGTGCATCTGGCAGAAGTTACAGTGAGCCGACTATTCGGGTCAGCTTTGGTGTAAGTGGTCAGGTCTTGGTAAGCCACTAAATATCCTCAACATTTATTTCCCATTCGGTGGACTCAAAAAGCAGCTGTCTTTGCACCCCAATCTGGTTTGAAATCTTATCGCTAATCGGCTCGAATACATTGTTGTTAAAGTCAAGTAGTTCATCCTTGGTTAATTGGGGTTTATAAGGATACCTGTTCTTAATCTTCTGTGGAAACCTGTCCCATTGATTTTGTGCAAGACCGTCCCGACACCACCTTCTCATGCCGTTATATATCAGTCGTAAAAGCTCTTGGGTACGATAGCAATATTCAGTTCTCTTTCTTGGAGTATCACAGTCTGACGGATAGCTTAATGCCATAGTCCCTCCATTAAAAGGGACAGTTTTTGGCTGCCCCCCTGTTTATTAGTCCTTCTTTATCTGGACTTTACCAGTGCAGGTCAGCTTGTCGTCAACTTCAAGTGACTGAACCGCAGCGAACTTGCAAGACATCAATGCATCCCCTAAGTCTTTGGTAGCATTGTTGAATACTGCGAAACCATAGACATCCTGAGAAGCCGTGTCGCAGGTGAATTGATGCGTAGCCTGAATAGTATCGCCAGCTATCGTTGTCTGTTCTGCCGTCATTGTGGCGGAAGCCCTATCAAGACCGTTGGCATCTATCTCATGGTCGCCAGAACTGAAGTTCTCAAAGTCCTCATCACAGGTGAAAGTTGCGTCTGTGCAAGCGATGTGACTCCAAGCATCAGCAGCAGTGCCTATAGCCAGCTTTACCAGCTCCGCATAGCCTTTCTTAGTTGGATTTTGTTCCTGTGCCATTTCGTACCTCCTGAATTTTTAGTATTATGCTCACAGCAAGCGTAACGGGATTTATTCGACCTTCCCTGAAACTTACTGGTAATCTTTTGTTGCGGTGTTTCTCGCAGTATCTAACCCGCCAGGCATCGTACTTTTCAAGAAACTTAAACTTGCGACTTTTATCAACGCTAATAAGCCTGCCGTCTTTTGTTTCATGTCTTGATTCGTAGCTGACATTTAAGCCAGAAACTTTACCCATATCAGTCCGTTGGGTACTCCTCATACCTATCAGGTACGACCAGTTTATTAAGCTCTTCGTAATATAAGGCTAATTGAGCCAAGCCCCATGACTGCATATTGCCAGCCACGCCGGGAGCTTTATTGACTTTGTTTATCTGTGTCCTCGCTTTGGCAATCGCAGCCTGACCGCAAACTCCTAAGACCAAAATCCTCTCCAGATTAGGATTTAAGGTTGATGCCGTATCTGATAGAGAGTGATATTTCTTACAGTAGAGGTAAACATCCGCAACCGATGATGGCGCAGTGTCGAGCTCCATCCTTAAAGTGTCCCCCCACACATCAAACTGCCTGAATTTACGAGGTTGTTTATCTACCGGGTATTCCGCCTCTTTGACTTCAAGTAAGTCGTCTATTGAGCTAAGGTCAAGCTCTCTTGATGACGCAGTGGTTGTCAGCGTTTCCTTCACCTCATAAGGTGAATACTTGGACATCTCGATAAGGCAGTCAGCGATATAAACATCGAGCTCATCGTCAGTCCATTTATAATCCTCACTGGACGATACTAATTCATCGTTCAGTTTTTGCCTTGCGGTAGTACGAATCCCGCTTAATAATCTCATTTATTTCTCCTTGACATTGCTTTTACAATAATCAATAAGCTGTTCCTCAGTCATAGAGTCAGCCATCTCAGCTGCCTGTTCGGAATATGAACGAGGCGTTTCCCCTCGCTTGATTGATAGTGCGATACAAGCCAGTGTCTTTTGACCCTCCGAATAGGGCATTATCCCCTCCTTACCACGTTATTAACCCATCTCCCGAACGAGTTAAAGTGTGTGGTATTTTTACTTCCTTATGTTCAATGTCTAGCTTAAAGAAAGGATTTTCAGGTGTGCTAAACAGACATACACCATGAACCCCTACTCTTTGTGCCTCAGCCAGAACTTGCTCTGGATTATCCACGTGCTCTAAAACCTCGCTCAACCAGACAAAACCAAACTCTTTGTCCTTGAAATTCAAATGGTGAGCATCCATTATTGTTACTCCCTCCCCCTCTTTGATATCTATTCCCACATACTCACCTAATTGTTCAAGCGGTTTACGGTATGGCTGAATAATGCCGCAACCAATATCTAATACTTTTTTGGGCTCACAGACTTGAGGCAATAAAAGTAACCGCCACGGTTGCACTCCTTCCATGTTTCTAGGTTGTTTTAATCTCTCCTCAATATCTCGTAAGGTTGGCAGCCAGTATTCCTCAAAAACTTTAGGCTCATCGTATTCTAAGGCTTTCCTTCTAGCTTGATGTTTCCTCTCCCCCATCTTGTTATTCTTCCAATCCCTATAAGCCTGCTCAAGATATTCGAGAACCTCTTTAGGGTTACAGTTAAATTCAAACGAGTCCTGTAAATCCCATTGGGCAAATTGGTCCTTTAATAACCACCCCCCAGCTTGTATCTCTGGTTGTGCAGTGTTATTACTCACGATTGTCGGGCAACCGCAAGCCTGAGCCTCTAACGCTGGAATACCAAACCCTTCACCCTTAGATGGTAGTAAGAAAACGTCCATAGCGTTATAGGCTCTAGCCATGACTTCCGGGGGTATCCCTAATCTCATCTCCTGTTGTTTAGGGAAGACCGTCTTATCTTTCAAACCGAATCCTATCCTTGCTTTTTCAAGGTTAAACCCTAAACTGTCATAAGGCGGAGTGTGCATATACCACACGATATTAGAATGTCTCTTGGCTAACTGGCTTACTGCCCACAAAGAAGCGTTCCAGTTCTTGCGCTTGCAATTTGTAGCCACCGTGCCAATGACAAACTTATCTTCCCACTTGAGAGACTCCCTTGCTGTTTTGCGTAATTCGGCGTTCGGGCTGTAGATACGGCAGTCTACCGAGTGAGGGATATAATAACTATCGAATCCTTGCTTTTTAAGTTCCGCTTGCCCGAACTTTGACATAGCTATCGGCTTGATAATACCTGGACTTTCTTTTAATACTTCTAAGACTCTTGGCGGTATCGGGTCGTGGTCAATCGGTATCCAAGGAGCCCAGTTTAATGACATTGGTGTTCCTTTTAATACCCATATATCAACAAGTGAAATAAGTAAATCAGCGTTCCAGTCTTTATAGTCATTCTCAATATGCATAACGCCATAGCCGTCATGCGGAACATTCGGGTATAAGGGAATATCACCCCAATTAGTTCTTGCGCCACTGAATCCGAAGAAGCAAAAGATAGCTACTTCATACCCTGCTTGCTTTAATTGTTTAGTTACCGATGCAGTTTGTAGCCCATAACCTGAATTACATAATGGACTAGCACTTTGCCATAAAATTCTCATAGTTTCCTTTCTAAAAAGGGGAGAGACCGAAGCCCCTCCCCTTAAAGTCCGATTAACGAATCGGTTTATTGAGCGTCACACAGACGAGCCGCTAACACGTTGTCCAGTGTCTTTACACCACACAGCATATCGATAGACACTACATTCGTCTTGGTTGCCATTGTGTAGTCATAGACTGCACGGCAAGAAAGACCCTTGTAGTTCTCGACAGCCGCTTTAGCTCCACCAATCGGAGGGGCTAAAGGTGCAGTCACCAGAGCAAAGGCGTTCCTGTGGAAAGCCAGGTTAGCAAGGTGGGTGGACTGGAAGGTCACTACAGCGTCATCGTCCTCATCTTGATAAAGCGCAGGACTGATAACACACACCGCAGTAGACACGGTTGCGGTTACACCTGTAGTCACAACGTAGCCATGAGGGTCGCCAGCAATCTTGAGGACATCGCCAGCAGTAACGGTTGCACCACTGGCAAGGGCATCAACAGTTATACTGGTAGCTGCTTTCACGCCTGCCCCTTTCAAGGCACCTGCTAAGTCGCCGACTAATGAAGAGTCTACGGTATGCTCAGAGATGTTCTGATCCATGTAGAAGTCCATCCCCATCACGCGCCCCATAGAGCCTTCTTTCAGAGCCTTCGTGTCACCACGCTTCTCAGCATGTAGAAAAGCGTCCAGAGCAATATATCTGGCTTCAGTTGTTGGGTGAAGCACAGCATATCTTTGGCTCATCGGGACTTTCTGTAAGTTAAGTTGCTCTCGAAGTTGGGCAATGTCGCCTACAACCTGAGTCGTAGCCGTAACATCGGTATGCCCACCTATATCCACATATAAGGCTGCCAATAGCTCGTCCACTCTCTGTGCCATAGCTCTCATCGCCGGGGCAATTAACTGCTCTGAAAAACTCACAACGTCCAGGCTTAGTTCTGAGGTCGTTACTTCAAAGGACACATCCAGATGATTGTCAAGCACTACTTGCACGCTAGACTCAGTAACAGCCTGAGCAGTAGCGGTGTCAGCGAAGGTATCCACAGTAAAGGATGCTGGCTTGCGAATAGTGACTGTTGAACCAACCTTTTGGAATTCCTTTGAGTAAGCCCTATGAACCAAGCTCGCAAGGACTGTCTCATTCTCCAGAGCCATCAAAGCCTCTTTTGCGATGATGCTCGGGGTAATTAGAGTATTACTCACTTAGGGTTTCTCCTGTTAGAGATTTTGTTTAGAGACGGAGACGACCTTTATTACGCCGTCTTTTCTTGCTTTTTCCTCCAGGCGATGTACTGTTCAGGACTCATTTTGTCCCGCTCTTCCATCGTTGGAGTACCTTCACCACCAGAGGTCAGGGCAGAATCAGGCGTTAAGTCCTCATCTTCCTTTTCCCCCTCACCAGCTTTCTTCTTGCTAGGTTTCCCTATCTTCGCAGCAACTTTCTCAAGTGCCTCTTCATCGGTTATACCGAGGTCTGCTAAGTCCTCGATATTCAGATGATACTTGACGGCGACTTGGGCTACCGTTGCGTCTGCTTTGGCCTTAGCTATAGCCTCTTTGTCGGCTTTTAGCTGTGCCTCGCTCGTTGCCACCTTCCTCTCCCTCTCTTCGATAGCGGTTGCCCTCTGTTCAAGGTCCTGCTTGCGCTGGTAAAGGTTCAAAAGTTGTGGGTCATCTCTCGCCTTGTCGAGTTCTGCTTCGTCAATCTGACGCTGTAGCGCAGTCAACTTCTTATTCGTTACTTCCGCATCCTGCCTCAGCGATTCAGACGCAGCGTTAGCAGCCTCGAGCTGGTCAGCAAGTTTCTTCTGCTCCCTTCCGGCAGCAGCTTTCGCGTCACTAACCATCTTTGTGACCTGTTGCTCTGTAAAAGTCTTTTCCTTTTTGTCAGAAGTACTCGTAGGCTCGCCTTCAGAAGTCTTCTCGTCCTTTTCGGCTTTCCCAGTTTCGTCCAATGTATAAACCTCCTAGTTTATTGCCTGCTTATGGTGCAGGCTAACCTCTCGACTCTTGTTAAAGTTTTTTGGTTTTTCTTTAATAAGATTTAGACTGTTAAAATAGCCTTTAATAAGCCCGACTTGATGTTTACCTCAGACAAGGTAAGGAAAGCCCATTCTCGTTGATTTTTTAGCCTTAACTTGACAATCAGGCTGTGCTTTGGTATTTTGAATATAGATGGCTATTAAGAAACAGATACTACTTGGTGTTGTTCTTTATGGGTTCTTTGGCTACCTGATAATAGGGACATTTAAGCCTGCGATACTCCTCCCTACTTGGACTCTTGGTGTCTATTTTGCCTTAGCTACGGCAATAGTTATCTGGGCTTGCATAGAGAGGGATTGGAAATTAAGGGGATTAGTAGGGCTCGGAGTCTTGGGCTATGTAGGGGTATGTTTCTTAATCGGGCTACTTCTACTCTGAACACCTATCAGTGCCATAGGCAGGTTTCAGCCCTCTCCACTTCACTAAAGCAGCGTCAAGGTCTCTATTTCCGCACCTAGCCTGTAGCCTGAGAGTAGAGGGTATGTTGTCGTAATAATTGAGTAGATTTTCTTCTTTCACGGTAGGAACTTTCGAGAAATCCCTTTCCTCAGTCCAAATTCCTAAACGAAGCATCGTGTTATAAAACTCTCTATGCTCCATCAGCCAGCGGTCATCTGCATACCAAGTACCCTCAAAATCCTCGGGCTTCTTGGAGAAGTCGGTGTACCAGGTAACATAATCGTCAATCAATCCTTCAGGGAACTCCGCTTTGTAAGCATCTATTCTATGCTCGTCAGCAACCCATTCTGGATGACTTAGCTTAAATGCTTCTCTGGCTTCGTCTCTAGCTTCATCGTTTGAAATATAATACGGCGAATCCTTGTCCCCATACCCCTCGTATTCTTCCGTCAACTCACGGTTTTTAATCTGCAAGTCTAGGACTTTCGGATTGTCCTCTATCGGCTCACGCCCTAACCAGTCTCTCAAAGGGTCATCGTCTAATAACAACCGCCTCACTTCCCAGCTATTACTCCCAAACTCAGCACTCGTGTCAAGATACTTGAAGTAGTTTTCTATTGAGTCTTTAGGGGGTAAATTGAATTCTACCGCTTTACCCGGTATATCCAATTCGTCAATGAGTTTCTTGACCTCGTTGTAAGCCTCTAAGGAATAAATCTTAGCCTGACCCCACAATGCTAACAGAGCGTTATCTTCAGGATGACTTTTCAGCCATTCTTCCCGGGGGTTCTGTTTGAGTTCGGGATGGTCTTTCAAAAACTCAGCCTGGTCTCTTTTGTCTAACGAATAATACTCCCTGAGTAAAGCTAAAGTC
>Ga0315545_1003561_pt1 | contig 13275 bp, 9 predicted proteins | sample SalMarSW160210MG_FD_203096 | JGI IMG/M metagenome (GOLD analysis project Ga0315545, IMG submission 203096) | Salt marsh sediment microbial communities from the Plum Island Ecosystem LTER, Massachusetts, United States - Salt Marsh Sediment SW1602-10 ... | reverse complement strand
ATCCGCTCACTTGTCGCCGCGATCCGACAACTGATGGCTTCGCCACAATCGGAGGAACGTAGTGCGATCGGCTTTGGGGCAGGGGAGGATAAGGCATGAGCTTCCTAAATCGATAGAGGTGCTCACATATTGTGACCACAAGCATCAATCGGTTCACCCCGCGGGGGAGAATCCTGTATAATACATGATTAATCAAGAGAGGATGAGGAAATACTGTGCATGAAGAAGTAGCCTGCGCAGCGAAGAGGAATGGCGAGAATGTGAAAACGGCTTTTGTGTGCGGGTTTTCAAGCGAAGTTTCCGCCCTGGGGTTAAATACCCACGGGGCGGTTTGTTTTTATTCGTAAGTGGCAAAGGAGCAGTAAGAGATGGCAGGAAGGAGAGTTAACAACGGCACGACACTCGGCTTCGAGGAGACCCTGTGGCAGGCGGCGGACAAGATGTGACTTACTTGGAGAGCAAGCAACGGGTAGTATCACAGATATGAACCACAGCGAGATCGTCAGCTTTATCTGGGGAGTTGCGGATCTGATCCGCGACACGTTCAGGCGGGGCAAGTACCAAGATGTGATTCTGCCGCTCACGGTTCTGCGCCGGCTGGATTGCGTCCTTGCCCCGACGAAGCCAGAAGTGCTTCGCGTCAACGGTGAGTACAAGGATAGGCTTGCCGATCGTGATGGTTTGCTGCGCAAGGCCTCTGGTTTCGCTTTCTACAACACGTCCGAATACGACTTCGATAAGCTGATCGCCGATGCCCCCAACGTTGCCTCGAACCTGCACAAGTACATCAGCGGGTTCAGCGAGAACATGCGCGAGGTGATCGAGAAGTTCGACTTCGACAACACGATCAGCAAGCTTGCCGAGGCGGGCCTCCTGTTCAAGGTGCTGGAACGATTCCGTAACGTCGATCTTCACCCCAACGTTATCGATAACGCGACGATGGGGACGATCTTCGAGGAACTGATCCGTAGGTTCAACGAAGCGCTGAACGAAAATCCGGGCGAGCACTTCACGCCGCGCGATGTCGTTCACCTCATGGCGGACCTTCTTCTCGCCGGTGATGAGCACCGAATCCAGGAACCGGGCGTCGTCCGCACGGTTTACGACCCGTGCTGTGGGTCGGGCGGGATGCTGACGATTACCAAGGAGCATATCAAGGCCGGGATCCGCAAAAACGGCGAACAGCTCAAGGCGCCAATCAACCCTCAGGCGGACATCCACCTGTTCGGGCAGGAAGTGAATCCCGAGACGTTCGCGGTCTGCAAGTCGGACCTGTACATGAAGTCGACCGACGGGCGGGACGCCGAGAACATCGCCTACGGGAGCACGTTGTCCAACGATCGGCACGAGCAGTACCGCTTCGACTACATGATCACCAATCCGCCGTACGGCAAGGACTGGAAAATGGATCAAGAGGCGGTCAAGGCCGAACACGAGAGAGGAAGTGCAGGACGCTTCGGCGCAGGGCTTCCACGGATCTCGGACGGACAGCTCCTCTTCCTCCAGCACATGCTCTCGCACATAACGCCGGTCGCCGATGGCGGCTCGCGTGTTGCCATCATCATGAACGGCTCGCCGCTGTTCACCGGAGGAGCCGGGTCGGGCGAGTCGGAGATTCGCCGGTGGATCCTGGAGAACGATTGGCTTGAGGCGCTTGTCGCGCTTCCGGAGCAGATGTTCTACAACACCGGCATCGCTACCTACGTCTGGGTGCTCTCCAACCGCAAGGCGCCGGAACGACGTGGAAAAGTTCAGTTGATCGATGCGACATCATTCTGGGTTCCGATGCGAAAGAGCCTCGGCGACAAGCGTCGCGAGATTCCCAACGACAAGGCTGCTGAGATCCTCTCGATTCTCGAATTGTTCAAGGAAGGCGAGTTCTCGAAGATCTTCCCCACGACGCAGTTTGGCTATCGTCGGATCACTGTCGAGCGGCCGCTGCAGCTCAACTTCCAGGCCTCGTCCGAGCGGATCGAGCGGCTCAACGATGAACGCGCGTTCCAGCGGCTCGCCGAGAGCAAGAAGCGCAATCCCGAAGTCAAGGCGCAGGAAGAGGAACTGGGCAGGAGACAGCAGGAGAAGATTCTCGAGATGCTGGTGGGCCTACCAAACACGCTGTTCAAGGACAGACCAAGCTTTGAGAAGGTACTGCATGCCGTGGCCGCGACCCACAGGATCAAGCTCGATGCGTCGCTGAGGAAGGCAATCCTCAACGCCCTCTCCGAACGGGACGGCACCGCCGCGATCTGTCGTGACAGCAAGGGGAATCCCGAGCCGGACACGAACCTCCGCGATACCGAGAACGTTCCCCTCTCCGAGTCGGTCGAGGCGTTTTTCGAACGGGAAGTGAAGCCGCACGTGCCTCAGGCGTGGATCGACGAATCCAAGCGCGACGCCAAGGACGGCCAAGTCGGCATCGTCGGCTACGAGATCAACTTCAACCGCTACTTCTATACCTACGAGCCGCCGCGTCCCCTGGAGGAGATCGAGGTGGACATCAAGAAACTGGAGGGCGAGGTCATCGACATGCTGCGGGAGGTGACACGGTGAGCCCGCAGCCTTCCACAACAAACGAGACGACGAGAGTCCTGTGCCTCATCCAGGAGCTGGAGACCGCGCGCGAGCTGATCAAGGCTGGGTTCGGCGAGCTTCAGGAGATTCGGATGAGCAATGACTTCTATCACCTGCCGCAGCAACTGCTTGCCAGTGGTCTGGAGCGGCTTCTCAAGTGCTACTTCTGTCTCGTCTTCGAGGCTCGCCATGGCGCCTTTCCCGACAAGAGCTTCCTGAAGTCCATCGGGCACAGCCTCGTGGACGCAAAGCGAATGCTGGTCGACGACTACTTCGAGTCAAACGGGATCCCGCTGCTGATCGATGACCTCGACTTCCTTCGGAACGACGCTCTCTTAGATCAGATCATCGGCATCCTCTCTGAGTTCGGGAAGATGGCACGCTACTACAACCTCGAAATCGTAACGGGTAGTCCGAATCCGCCGATTGATCCCAGCTCCGAGTGGGAGCGCCTGGAGACGAAGACCGAGGACCCTCGCCCTTATCTCACTCCAGACTCGCAAGAGGCACTACACCGAGACTACTACCCGCGCGTCAATGCAAACATCGTCGCCAAGTTGGAGAGATTCGTCCGCGCCGTGGCAATGCAGTTCACACTCGGGAAGCATGGGGGTCGACTCCAGCAGCTTTCGCCAACCGTTTTTGACTTTGTCATGCTCAAGGATGAGGAGTTCGGGATGACGGACTATCGCCGCTCAGTTGTGCGAAGTCAGCAGACGAAAGACAACTGGAGCAAGCGAAGCAGAGAGAAAGCTCTGAGAAGTCGGTGGCCTTCCTCACTAGTCACGGAAGGCAACTTCGGCGACAAGTGGCCGTTCCGTTCAGACGAAGTGGTTATCGAATGCAGAGAGAACCTGTTCTGCATCGCCAACATCGCGGGATACGACTTCGCCCTTAACGGTTCGGCCAAGAGCCGCTTCGGATACCCAGATCCACATGATGCAGGGCTGGCTATCTTGGGCCGATCGGTTGGTCCGTTCATCGATCTTGCGTTCTCGCTTGGGCGTCAGGACGCCGATGGGGACAAGAAGTGAGCACGAAGAAGCCATATCCGAAGTACAAGGAATCCGGCATCGAATGGCTGGGCGAGATCCCCGCGCATTGGGAGGTCATGCCTTTGAAGAATGTAAGCATGGTGAATATGGGACAATCCCCACCAGGAGATACTTGCGGAAGCGATGTAGATGGACTTGGCTTCCTACAGGGAAACGCGGAGTTTGGTGCAGTCTATCCTCTCGCCGCAAATTTCTGTACTAAACCTCCGAAAACCACGAAAAGGGATACCGTATTGTTATCTGTGCGAGCTCCTGTAGGAGCACTTAACATCTCCGATCGCACATATGGCATTGGCCGAGGGCTCTGCGCTATCGCACCGGGACCAAAGACAAAGCTCAGATACCTGTGGCACTTCCTTCACATCGCCCGAAGGCATCTCGCTGCTATTTCTACCGGAAGTACTTACGGAGCTGTCTCTGCAGAGGACGTTTCCGTAACTCCTATATGCCTACCTGATCCTAAAGAGCAAGAGAGAATCGCCGACTTCCTTGACCGCGAGACGGCGAAGATCGATGCGCTGGTGGAGAAGAAGGAGCGGTTGATCGAGCTGCTGCAGGAGAAGCGCACCGCGCTGATCACCCATGCTGTCACCAAAGGCCTCGATCCCAACGTCCCGATGAAAGACTCCGGAATCGAATGGCTCGGCGAGATCCCCGCGCAGTGGGAGCTCAAGCCGCTCAAGCGGGTGGCTGGGTGTCTTGACGGGCAGCGGGTTCCAGTCAATGCGGAAGAGCGAGCACTGATGCAGGGCGAGTATCCCTACTGGGGGGCCAACGGGATCCTGGACTATGTTGACGGCTGGCTATTCGATGAGCCGCTGGTGCTACTCGGAGAGGATGGAGCTCCCTTCTTTGAGCCGCATAAGCCAGTCTCTTTCTATGTTCACGGGAAGATCTGGGTGAACAACCACGCACACGTACTGAGGCCGACGCCGGGAGTTGTACCGCAGTTCCTACCACATGTTCTCAATACGGTCGACTATCGTACGTTCATCGGTGGGGCTACCCGAGACAAGCTTACCCAGGATGACATGCGCGACATCCCTATCCAGTTGCCGGATGAGAAGGAGCAGCAAGCCATCGCCGACTTCCTCGATTGCGAGACGGCGAAGATCGACGCCCTGATCGACAAGATCCAAGAAGCCATCGAACGACTGAAGGAATACCGCATCGCTCTCATCTCCGCCGCCGTTACAGGCAAGATCGATCTGAGGGAGGAGGTCTTGAGTGCGGATACGTAACGTGTTGACAGCGAAGTGGATCTGTGGTAGGTTGAGAACTGGCTCTAGTCGAATTGGGGTTTACCCAATCGCGGGCGGTGTAGAGCCGCCCCCGCAGCAGTCTGTGACTGCTGTAGAGAGTTTTCGGACATTCTTTTGCGAGGGAAGAACACTCGCATCAGATGTCTCTGCTGCGAGTGTTCTTCCCTCGCAGCGCTCAAGTAGAGCCAGAGGGGGATGGTGTCGATGAGCGATGCGACGCTGTCCCCCTTCGCACCTTCTGCAATCAGGCTCCTACAGCGTGCTCTAACGCATGGTGAGTTGTGGCTAACGGCGTCCTCCAAGCTAGTCTTCGTGTGCGGTGCACGCCTTGATGCGAGCATCTCCGGGAGACGAGATTTCCTCGACTACGGAAAGAGGCACTTCCCATGGTGTCACTTCTTCCTGGCAGAGCGGGCGTTTGACGCAATCCGCAGAACGCGGGAAGGCGTGGATCTGCTGACTCTGGAAGGCTACCTTGCAGAGAGTGCTGATGCAGTCATCATCATTGTGGAGAGTGATGGCGCCAAGGCTGAGCTTGGCGCATTTGCTCACGACGACGAGTTAGCACGGATCACGCTTGCGATCAATGATATCAGTTTCCAAGACGGCGAGTCCTTCATACGCGAAGGTCCAATCAGGAAGCTTGATCGGGTGTCGAAGTTCAAGCCGATGGTATACACCCGCCTAGATGCTATTGCCAAGGGCTTGGACGATATTTCTGATCGCCTTGAGCGCATACGTCGGAAGTATAGAACGAGACTGAGATTCGAAGATGTGAGGGGTTTCCTGTCATTGGCTCGCCAGCAGAGGCTCTTTCTCCTTGCCGATCTCATCTGGCTTGCTGCTCCTATTCGCTACGATGAGCTGGTTTCGCTATTGCTGTCCGTTCTTGGGAAGGGGGATCTCGGGACTCTTAGCTATGAGATTGCTCTGCTACAGGCACTTGAACTGGTCGATGTGCGAGCTTTGGACGAGCGGGAGTACTTGTTGTCACGCCCCGCAGTGTGGGAACCGTTCTGCGTGTTTGAGGATGAAGGCATGCTGGCTATTCGATCTGCATTTCTCGCGGGCTACCGGCATAAAGACCGTCAGCGGTTGTCGCTGTTGGGAACACGGGTCGCGGTGGAGCCATGACGTCGAGCGTGCGGGAAATCGTGGCTGCCTATCTTGGACTTGACGTTCAGGCTGCTGTGGCAGTTGCCCGAAGGGCGCCCAAGACATACAGGCGATACTTCGTGCCTAAGAAGAGCGGTTCCGGCATGCGGGCGATCTTCCATCCAGCAAAGGAGACCAAAGCCCTCCAATATGCGCTTCTCGAAACGGTGCTGCCTACGTTGCCTGTCCATGATGCGGCGACTGGATACGTGCGGGGAATGCGGAGTCCCTTGCTGCGGAATGCTCAGGCGCATTGTGAGTTTCGATTCACGGTTCGACTCGACTTCAAGGACTTCTTCCCGTCGATTGTCCCCGATGATCTGCTTGGCCGGCTGGTTGCCCTTGATCGCTGGAAAGACATGGATGAAGAGGACAGGCAGTTTGTCGCCGATGCTGCGTTCATCCGATTTCAGAAACAGCTTTGTCTCGCCATAGGGGCTCCTTCATCCCCGATGATCTCCAATGCGGTGATGTACGAGTTGGATCGACGTCTCCAGGCGTTTGCTAATGAGCGCAGTGGTGCATACACGCGGTATGCGGATGATCTGCTCTACTCGACGAATGCAAAGGGGCAATGCCGCGAGTTCGTACGGCATGTTGTGTCGGAGCTTTCCGAAATGGACTCGCCACGACTGGTTGTCAACGACGAGAAGACTCTCTACATGTCTCGAGGAACGCGGAGGGCAGTAACTGGGCTCATGGTGACTCCGCAAGGCGGTGTCTCTGTGGGGCGCGCACGTAAGCGGTACATTCGCGGACTGATTCATCGGTACCAGGAATATCTCGCAGGGCGCACGAAGTTCGAGGAGGAGAGAACTAACGAGCTTCGAGGGCTCCTCGCATTCGTGCTTGACGTTGAGCCTGATTTCTACAACCGTCTTGCATTGAAATACGGCGCACAGACGGTGAATGCGGCTCTACATGCAAGACGCCGGTCGAGGTAAGGGTCAATTCCGTGCAAGAACGATGTGACAAAATGTTGACACTTGTCGATAAATGTATACAATTTGTCACATGGCTTCCACGATGCGCGCCGAGATGATCCTGCAACTAGCCAAGAAGCAAGGCTTGATTACGGACGGTGAGGTTCGAGCCATGGGAATCCATCCGCAGACCCTCAAACGTCTTGTCGAATCCGGCAAGCTAGAACGCGTCGCGCGCGGCCGCTATCGCCTTCCAGATCCAGACTACGAACTCACTGAGCATCACGGCCTTGTGCTTGCATCAGCCGCCGCACCGAGCGGGATTATCTGCCTTCTGTCTGCGCTCCAGTTTCACGTGATCGGTACCCAACTCCCGCGTCAGGTCTGGATGGCGCTCGATCGTGGTGTACGGAAACCGGCGATCGAATACCCACCGCTCCGGGTGGTTCGGTTCTCCGGAGAGGCGCTCGCGGCTGGTGTGGAAGAACATACCCTGGAAGGTCAGACCGTGCGCGTCTACAACGTGGCCAAGACCCTGGCGGATTGCTTCAAGTACCGCAACAAGATCGGACTTGACGTGGCGCTGGAAGCGCTCAACGACGCGTGGCGAGAGCGACGCTCCGAAATGCTAGACATCGCCAGATACGCGAGGGTTTGTCGCGTCTGGAACGTCATGCGCCCCTACCTGGAGGCGATGTCCATTTGAGGGGAAGGCGGGAGGGCGAATGACGCCAGATATCAGCGAGCGAGTCTTCGAAGATGCCATCGTGAATGTCCTTGTCACGGGACGGATGGCTGGAGCGGCGGGAGGCAGAACGGATGAGGCATCCCCGGGCTACGGCGAGTTCATCCCCGGCGGATATCGGCTTGGCAAGAGCGAGGAATACGATCGGTTTCTCTGCCTGGTTCCGGGCGACGTGTACGATTTCATTCTCGCGACGCAACCCAAGGAATGGGGGCGTCTCAAGGAACACTACGGTGAGGACGTCAAGAAGCGCTTCCTGCACCGCCTGTCTCACGAGATCGAACGTCGTGGCACGCTCGACGTTCTGCGGAACGGGATCAAAGACGCTGGCTGCAAGTTTAAGCTGGCCTTCTTCAAGCCATCCAGCGGGTTAAATGAGGAGCTACGGAAGCTCTACCGTGCCAATCTCTTCTCTGCGATCCGTCAACTGCACTATGGCGAATCAAGCGAGAGGAGCTTCGATCTCGTTCTCTTCCTCAACGGGATTCCCATTTTCACCGCAGAGTTGAAGAACCCGCTGACGGGCCAGGATGTGGAGGATGCGATGGCGCAGTACAGGCGGGATCGCGATCCCCGGGAGCCGTTGCTCCGCTACGGGCGGTGTCTCGCCCACTTCGCCGTGGATCCAAACCTGGTGTATGTGACGACACGCCTCAACTGGGAGAGAACGCGTTTCCTCGCATTCAATCAGGGATGGGATCGTGGCGCCGGGAATCCCCCGGTACCTCCGACGCAGAACGGGTACGCGACGAGCTACCTGTGGGAAACGATCTGGTCGCGGGACAGCGTGCTCGATTTGATACGCCAGTTCATCCACGAGGTGGAGGAATTCGACGAAGATGGCAGGAAGACAGGAAGACGCTTCATCCTGTTCCCCCGATATCACCAACTCGATGCGGTGCGGCGATTGGTAACCGATGCCCGATCGCGTGGTCCGGGCCAACACTACCTGATCCAGCACTCGGGCGGGAGCGGGAAGAGCTTCACGATTGCCTGGCTCGCGCATCAGCTCTCGACGCTGCATGATGCCGAGGATCGTCGGGTCTTCGACTCGATCGTGGTAATCACCGATCGACGGGTGCTCGACCGGCAGCTGCAGCGAACGGTGCTTCAGTTCGAACAAACGCTAGGTGTTGTTGAAAACATTGACAAAACGTCTCGCCAGCTCAAGGAAGCGCTCGAGAGTCAGAAGACGATCATCGTGACAACGCTGCAGAAGTTTCCGGTGATTGTGGATGAGATCGGTCGGCTGCCGGGAAACCGCTTCGCTGTGATCGTCGATGAAGCGCACTCCTCGCAATCCGGAGAGAGCACCAAAAGCCTCAAGTCAGTGCTCGCGTCAGCTAACCTTGAAGACGCGGAGCGCGAGGACGCCGAAGCCGAGACGCCAGAGGAAGTGCTCGACAACAGGGTCCTGGCAGAGATGGAGGCGCGTGGCAGGTTGCAGAACCTTTCGATGTTCGCGTTCACTGCAACACCAAAGCCGAAGACGCTCGAGATATTCGGTTCCAAGCAGGAGAATGGATCGTTCGCGCCGTACAGCCTGTATAGCATGCGACAGGCAATCGAGGAGGGGTTCATCCTCGACGTGCTCGAAAACTACACGACGTACGAGGCGTATTGGAAGCTACTCAAGACGATTAAAGACGATCCGCGATACGATCGGCAAAAGGCATCATACCTGATGAGGCAGTTCGTTGAGCTGCATCCGCACGCGATCAACGAGAAGCTGAAGATCGTTGTGGAGCACTTCGCCTCGCAGGTGCAAGAGAGGATCGGTGGAAAGGCGAAGGCGATGATCGCCACGAGGTCGCGACTACACGCTGTTCGATACAAGCTGGCCATCGACCGGTACTTGCACGAGCGCGGCTATCCGTTCAAAGCGCTCGTCGCGTTTTCTGGCACGGTACAGGACGGAGGGAAATCGTACACGGAGTCAGGAATGAATTCCGCTGGAGCTAGTCGAAGGATTGGCGAGAAGCAGACGGCCAAGGAGTTCAGACGGTCGGAGTATCGCTTCCTGATCGTAGCGAACAAGTTTCAGACAGGATTTGATCAGCCTCTCCTGCACACGCTGTATGTCGACAAGAAGCTCGGTGGAGTCAATGCTGTGCAGACACTATCGAGGCTCGATCGAACGCATCCGGGGAAGATGGAGACAATGATCCTCGACTTCGCCAACGACGCAGAGACGATCCGGAAGGGATTCGAACCGTACTACGAAACGACGCTGTTGTCAGAGGGAACAGACCCGAACTTGCTGTATGAGGGGGAGCAACGACTCAAGGACTTCGGTGTCTACACGATCGATGACGTCGAACGATTCGCCAAGCTTTATTTCTCATGCACGGCGACACAGGATCGCCTTTACGCGCAGTTGGGCAGCGTGGTCGCGCATTTCGAAGAGCTCGTTGATGATGAGAAGCTGGAGTTCCGTAGGCAGTTGACCGACTACGCGCGGCTGTACGCGTTCTTATCGCAGGTGCTTCCGTTCACGGATACCGATCTTGAGAAGTTGTACGTTTTCGCTCGCTCACTCAGGCGAGTTCTTCCGGTACCCATCGATCAGTTGCCTCGTGAAGTGCAGCGAAAGATCGATATCGACTCGTATCGGATTCAGAAGACGGGCAGCGGGAAGATCCTGCTGGAGTCGCGCAATGGAAAGCTTCATCCGATGGGCTCGAAAGGGGTGCTCGGGCCGGAGGAAGAAGATCTGGAACCACTTTCGGTGATCATCGAGGAACTGAACGAGCGATTCGGGCTGAATCTTGGGCCTGAGCACAAGGTCACGCTCGAACAAATGATGGATCGACTCGACCAGGATAAGGCGCTCGACGCGAGCGCCCGGGTCAACACGCGCGAGAACGTGCGCCTGACATTCGACCACAAGGTAGAGGATGTCATCCAGGAGATCGTCGATACCAATTTCGAGCTCTACAAAAGGATTACCGACAATCAGGCCTTTGGCGAGGCACTGAAGACCTTCCTGTTCGATCAGTACCTGCGGACGCACCGCCACGCCGATGAGCTGCTCAAGCAGCACGAATCAAAAACGCTTGAGTTCAAGTCAACGCTTCGGTGGAACCTCCGAGAAGCCCGCAAAGACCCCACCGTGGCAACTCACGCGGTGCTGAAGACAATCGCGGCGTTTCTGAACACCGACGGTGGGGATTTGTTAATCGGAGTAGCTGATGACAAGTCGATCGTTGGAATTGAGGAGGACCGCTTCGAGAATGACGACAACTTCCTTCTCCATCTCAGTCACGTCATTGGAGCAGCGCTCGGTGACCGAGCTGGAACACTCGTGGACGGGAAAATGGAGACCGTGCACGGGAAGACAGTCTGCCTTGTAAGCTGCCAACGAAGCTCAGAACCCGTGTATTTCAAGTGGAGGGGCATGGAAGAATACGAAGAGGGTGACTTTTACGTTCGCAGCGGTCCAGAAACCGTGAAACTCGATCCCGAAGGCACTGCAAAGTACATCCAGACACGATTCTAGGAGGCAGGCAAACCTTGCGCGAACCTCTCCGCATCTCCGCCGAACTCATCGGAGAGGAATGGGCAGGATAGGGGGCGAGAGATGGCGATTGACGCGTTGATAGACGATGCAACAACGAGGCTGCGCGAGGTGATGGCGGAGCACCGCCGGGGTCAGACCTTCGCTCTTAGGATTTCGTCACAGGAAATTCCGTGGACGCATACCATAATTCCTCAAGGAGCAGCCTGAAGTAGAGTCCATGCTACTCGAATTCACAGGAATAGAGTTGCCATCCGCCGCTCTTCGGCATACTATGTTGCTGGGTTGCGCAATAATCATTGTTGGGGGGTGCAAACTCAATTGGAGACGCACGCGGAACAACTAAAGAAGGCCTTCGACAAATTCGACGAACTATCAGATGTTGTCACGGAGGATTTGACTGAGACCATCTCACACCTAAACAAGAAAGATTGCCAATATCTTCGGCGGGCCTTCCTCCGGCAATTTTTCGTCTGGGTGGAATTCCAGGTGCACCATATCAAGCAAATGGTCTTAATTTTTCACAACACTACCCTCCCTGTCCTTTCCCCAGAGGCGCTTGCAGTGCTTCGCGAGGAACAGCCCCAGCTCGATCAAAACGGAGTTCTTACTACTCGACCCAAATTCTTGCCCTTGTCTCGAAACCTGCGGTTCGCATTCAAGGTATTCGCGAACACCTTTCAATCGAGCTATGAGCTGGACGTTTCCGGAACGGGATGGCAGGCATTTAGACGTGCTGTAGACATTCGCAATCGTCTCACGCATCCAAAAGTTGATGCTACGCTAACGATAACTGATGAGGAAATTGTCGACGCGGATGTGGCATACGAATGGATGAAGAAGGCTGTAATTGGCCTTTTCGATTCAATTGATAGGGATAAGGTTTTGGGAATACCATACACTCCCTAACAAATCGCTCCAGCCGACCGAGCCCTGCGGGCTCGGCGGCTGAGCTCTGCCGTTATGCGGCTCAAATGGGGGACATAGATGAGAGAAGACTCTGAGGTCTCAATTCATTTCACACACTGCTTCGACGTGGATCCCGATGCAGTGGACGAATATGGAGCCTTCGATGTGTCGCTTATCAACGACCTTCCGCTTTTCATAGATCCGTTCTTGCTGTTCAACAGCGACAAGGCTGAGTATCAGTCACTACATGAGGGTATGATTCGCTACCTACGCTTTCTCAGAGACAAGGCGATTGTCGGCGCTACGACACCCGCTCTGATTCGTGCTTGGTATACCTTTCCTGAACTCAAACAGACCTGGCTAGGCTTCTCTCAAGTAGGAAACGCGGGCAGGGGTCTCGGTCGCGACTTTGCGTTTTCACTGCACAGGAATCTGCATACTGTCTTCTCTAGTTTCGGCGACGAGGAAGTCACACAAGGAAGTCATTTAGAGAAGCTGACCTTGATCAGAGATGGCGTCGGCAGAGACAAGATAAGCGATTTCACCACCAACCTGATCAAGGAGTATCTCCTTCGCTTCACTCAGCAATTCGCAGAGGTTCACCTTCCGCCAGATCGAACCAGTCAATTTGCCGTTCCCAAGGTCCGCTTCAATTATGAAACGGAAACATGGCAACCGGGCTTGTTCGTTCTACCCCGTTGGCGCGATGATTTCGTTGTACTCACCCCGAAGGACATGCTAACGAGGGATGACATTTGGATAAACAAGTCGGACATGATAGGGCAGTACGACCAGATCGTTGATGCTCTCCCCAACGACCAACTCCGTGCACAACTAAACAACTACCTCATCCGGGTACTTCCTGAGAAGCCAACTGCAGCTGAGAAACGAGACGCCATCACCCTCACCATCCGCCAGTTGAACCGCCCCGGGATTGCCGGAGAGTTCAAAGCTTGAGAGGATGGAGTCATGACAAGAACAAGTAGGTATTCCCCAGAAGTGAGGGAGCGAGCGGTGCGGATGGTGCTAGAGCACGAGCGTGAGCACAACTCTCAGTGGTCGGCGATCGTGTCGATCGCGAGCAAGATTGGCTGCACCCCGGAGACGCTACGAAAGTGGGTGCGTCGGACCGAGATCG
>Ga0315545_1003556_pt1 | contig 13284 bp, 14 predicted proteins | sample SalMarSW160210MG_FD_203096 | JGI IMG/M metagenome (GOLD analysis project Ga0315545, IMG submission 203096) | Salt marsh sediment microbial communities from the Plum Island Ecosystem LTER, Massachusetts, United States - Salt Marsh Sediment SW1602-10 ... | reverse complement strand
AATTAACACTGTAATAGTTCAGAATTATACAAACAGGGAGCCAAAAGGAGGCGACCTTCGTGATGCCGCAATACTGGCCACTGTATTACCCTATTGTGATGTAGTCACAACAGACAGATTTATGAAGTATATCTTGGTTAATCACCCTAGTTTTGATAACAAGTACAAATGTAAGATATTTTCAGCCAGTAAAGCAGATCGTCTCGCCTTTAAAGAGCTGGTAAGGGAGCTAAAATAAGGGGCCCATGACTTGTTTGCATAGAGCTTTTGATTAACAGCAACGTTACATAGTTGCTCAGGGAGGCAAGCGTTACCCTCAGACATTTAGGCTCTAGAGTGAACCTGCCCCATCCTAAATTGCGAGCCTCGCTTAAACAATCCATCGGAAAGTTCAAGCAGCCCCACTGGCAATTCCCGCAATTCCCGTGGTAATTCCCGCTGCTGCTGCTGCGACGACTGCGGCGACGACGGTGAAACTTTGCGCAATCCTGGCATTCGGGTAAATTCCACAGCTTTTGCATAAACTCATCGCTCACTTTGATTGCGTGAGCCGATACTCTCTACAAGTGCTCTATGCTACCCGGCATTAGCGCATTTATTTCGTGCCGCAGATCCCTAGTTGCGCTACTGCGCCAGGAGCTAAGTCAAAGGGCTCCATTTCGTTTAATTCATCCCGTGCTGCCCTAACCCTGCGGATTACTTCTCCGTCTCGCATTCCAGTGTTGCGTGCGAAACGTATTGCCTCGGCCAGTGCTCCGGATGCCCTGCTCAAATGCTCATCCGAGCAAACAGTACAGGCGGTGCCGCTCGTAATCTCCGTGCGTGCCTGCGTGCGTGCCTGCGTGCGTGGGATATTTTGTTCAACAACTTTTTCAGAATCGTATTCATTTTCCGCTATTTCTGGCACTTTTTTTTCTGTGCCGAAAGTTACTACTGCACCGGGAATTGACGGTGGGCTAGCGGAATATTTCGGCTTAATAATAAACCGCTCCCACGGTATTCTAGAAACGCCACCTATTAGTAAAGCCCACCACGGCATATTGCAATAATAATGCACAGGGAATTTGGTTCCTGCTCGGCTTCTTAATTGCTGCTACTGCTAGTACCGGTGGCCAGGAAATCCTGGGAATATGGTAGGAATAACGATATCTCGCTTTCAGTACCACAATCGGAATCACCTAACATCTCGTTATCAATCCAATTTAATATCCCGTTCTCTGTCCCTTAAACTATGATTGTGGAATACCTTAGCGACAAGGAAGTCATAAACACGGTGAGAAAATACAACATCGCCCCCGACAGCATGAAGAGCGAGGCATTTGCCTTGTTCGAGCGCGGTTATTCACTGAAGGAGACCCGGTTCTTGCTTCGCAAGCACAAGAATCCCGCTAATCCATCAAGATACAGCAGCACACTTAGAGAATATCGAAAACTGTGGGAGTCTGTGCAGAAATAGATATCGGATATGGATTCCAGAGATTGCAGCGCACGCGGTTTCTGCGTTCATGTATGATCAAACAGAAACACAAAACGATGTAATGTGCAGCCCCGAATAGTAAACTTAGCTCAGAGGCGTAATGCCAATAGAAGCGGTTTTTGGGGGCGATCTAGTGAGAAAAAGTCCCTATTATATTAAGCAAGACCCTCAGGGTTTCCAAGACAGAGCTGAAATACTGCGAGTAGCGAAGTTGGAGAACAAGACCGTACGAGGTATTGGAATGGGTTCTTTAACCAGCATCGCAGCCAGAGACTTCAATTGCCAGGTCACTAATATTGATATTTCAGCAGAAGAATTAAAAGAAGCAGCTGTGGAAGTAAAGAAGGAAGGCTTGGAGCAGAAGAATCAGCCTGGAGTAGGCTAATACATTAGATTTACCCTACCCCGACCGGGCTTTTCATATCTAGCGGTTCCACAGCAGTCGACCTTAGCTGGCTAGAAGGAAGATTAAACTCCTTAGGCGAAGGTGAGCGCTATTCCAGCAAAATGATGAATGCCTCCATCTGTAAAAAGAGATAAAATAGGAGCCATGGACACCAAGATATCTCAGACTTCAGAAAGAGCAGTAAAGATCGTGAGTGTCTCCAGATGAACAATGATTTCAGAAAACTAAGCAGGGTAATAGTTGCCGTTTTGGTAGTAGCTCTACCGTTCCTAATAGCTGGCTGTGCGCCAGAATCTAAAACTCCCTCCTCTATACCAGCAAAGATAGAACTTAGTGAGCTAGAAGAGCTTGAACGAAATATCACAATACAAGTGGAAGGAGAGACTGTACACTACTCAGAGGAGAGGAAATGGGCTGAGAATGAATTCTCAAACCTGACGGAAGAGAAGGATAGATTCAGTTTTAGCCAAATTGAAGAATTTAAGGCAACCTATCAAGTGGACGCTGCTAACTTTGATTTAAAGGTCAATGAAGAAGAAAGGTCGACTATTCTGAAGTGTGATATTTATGTTGAGCTCGATAGTTGGTATGATTTCCATTGGTTTCTAAGACCCCTTGGTCTAGATTTCATAGATGACCACTTTGAAAAGTCAGAAAGAGAGTTATCATGGGAAGGTTCTTTAGACGAGGTAAAGACGACTATTCTTCTCAGGTTTGATTTTAAGATTGATAATTGCCACGCGCATGTCTGGGCAAAAGACAAAGTCTAATAACTATGTCCGTGTCACTCCTATGTTTGACCCTTGGGTTAAACTTTAACGCAATGATTTAAGGCATGTAATTAAGTTAACGTTCTGACCGGTTGTTCGGTCCTGCGATAAAGCTCTAGACTATCCTCGAACTCAGCATGTCTTCCACTGCAGAGTTGCCAGGAGTATAATGGAATTAGAGGCTGATGGGTATGAAGAGGCTAACTCTTTTAATCTCCCTCCTAGCAATACTATTAGGTTTAATCCTGTCCGGGATAAGTGATAGTGCCATATCTATTGCTGATACCAACACTCCCGAGAGCGAACTGAGTAGCCGCGTGGGTGAAAGCGAGGATCCTGGTTCTGCAAGTGCCACAGTCACGATTACGATGTTTACTGTGACTGATGAGTAGTTCAATTGAGTTGATATTAGAAGAGCACAATCACAAAATTGGAAGGAGGTGAGCAAGATGTGTTGGTTAAGTGATCTATTCAAATCACAGCCAAAATTCACTGAATATAAGATTCCAGGTAGTGAGCTGGCAGGCAAAATAAGAAATCTTGGGCTGAAAGTTCCTTTTGGTATGTTGGACGGTTGGTACTATTACACAGATTTGGAAGGCTGGGCTGAGGTGTTATACAACTTAGTATTCAGCTCAAGGCTTTATAAACCTGACCGCTTTGATTGTTCGAACTATGCATTAAAGGCAATGAATGAGTCTGCGGAAAGATATGGTCTGAATACCTTAGCTATGGTTATAGGAGATATGCCCCAAGGGAGACATGGCTTCAATATGCTGTTTTACGGTGATGGATTCATGCTCTGGGAACCAAATGCTGGTTTTGATTGGTCCGGCCAGCCTTTTGAGATAGGAGAAAATGGCTACAAGCCAGATGATGTCTTAATATAACAAGGATGAAGCCAAGTAATAGACTTGACACAAGAGCTTGATCGCCCAAAGGTTTAAAAAATCTGACCGCTGACATTCAAGAACAGATATGAAGACAGCCGATAATTCTTGTGCAAGGACTATTATCACAATTACGACGTTTACTGTGACTGGTGGGCACTCAAGCTAAGATACCTCTGGCTGTGGTCTACAGACAAAGCTCAACTAGCTAACAATCAGTTACAAGCATTTAGGCTTTCCCTATTCGGAATACCTTTGTGCCACAAACAGGACAAACACCCTGGACAGCTGTTCTATTGTTCTTCAGCGTGATTTGCTGAGGATTCTTTATTTCCACTTTCTTTCTGCACTTCATGCAATAAGCTGTCGCCATAGCACTGTACCTCCTCATTGCCGGTTTCTGCTATTCTTACCTCACGAACGCGCTTATGTCAATAGTTCTAGGATCAGTGCAGTTACCTTTATAATACGAAATGGCTAATTGTTAGATTCGCCTACGACCCTACAGCTAGACTAACAATGCCATTTAAGTAGATTGGCGCAGGAAATTTATTCTTGTGTTTAGCGTAAGTATTGTCAGCTCGGTCTTGACACTCAGACATACCGAACCTAGAATTTAGAATATGAGGAGTGTGAGGCCAACGTATAAGAATTTTGTTTAGAGACTCATGCGATTCTTAAGGTACCCTGGAGGCAAAAGTAGACTATTATTGTTCTTAGCCGATTTCTTGCCTGAGAGCAGCGAAATAAAGGGAAAATACGTCGAACCCTTTGTAGGTGGTGGTTCTGTTTTTCTATATGTGGGACCTGAGAGGTCAGTGATTTCAGATTTGAATAAAGAATTAATTGACCTGTATAGAGGGATAAGAAGTTATCCACATAAAGTCTGGGAGACATTTGTTGGGTTCCCAACTGGCAAAGATGCCTTCTATAGAGTTAGGGGCGAAAACTATAATGATAAGTGCCTGTATTATCGTGCGGCACGCACCTTATATCTAAATCGGACCTGTTTTAAAGGAATGTGGAGACATAACACCGATGGTAATTTCAGTATTGGATATGGGGGTGAAGAAAGAAGGTGGGCAAGGGCGAATTCAAATAGAGCGCCTACGATTCGGGCAGGTTATCCCACTCTATCACTAGCGTTATTTCTTGCCTGTGCAGCTATCTACACGTAGGTGGCTTTAGGTCGGTGGGCGGTATGTGTTCTAGTCGTTCAAGTGAGTAGATAGCCTACCGGTGAGGTGCCATGATCTGGCCCGGGAGTTTTAGACTGCCCCGCCTGGCGTTCTCTTGCGCTTTCCGCCGTGCCAGCTCTCCCTTGCATAGAAAATGAGGTGGGACTTTGCCTCGCCCAGGATTTCCACTCAGCCGTACCGTCTTTTGAAAACGCCATGACAAAGAATCCTGGGGTTCTACCTTCACGTACGGAGACATGCAATGACACAACGCAGCAACAGATTGCTCAGTCTGACTTTACTGTAGCAATCGCTACAATAGACAGGTCTGCCATCGCTAGGCTCAAAAGGTACTTCGGTGTCTTTGCCGCACTCGGCGCATATTGCAGGAAACATTTGGCGTGGAGACCCGTTGCTGTGGCCACTATTTGCGTATCGCTCTGCCTTCCTTGCCTGGCGGCATGAGGGACAGCGCTTGGGCTCATTAGCATAGCCCTTAGACTGAAAAAACTCTTGTTCCTCGGCCCTGAAAGTGAAGCCAGTCCCACAATCGGAACACTGGATTGACTTGTCCTTAAAACTCATTGGATGCCCCCCTCTCTTTTAAACCTAGCCACAGTCTGGGCCATCCAATACTTGATATGAATCTGAAGGGATTGTATGAAGCTTGTAATAACCTAAACTTAAACTATCAAATACATTATACACCGAAGCGCGCAACTTTGCAAATAAATGGCCCAACCCCGTTAGTGAGTTAAGCCTCTTACCATATGAGATGGCGGGTGATGTTGAGGAAGCGATTGCGGCCTTCATTGATTACTACAACTACCGACGTTATCACGAAGGTCTCGGTGATATCACGCCCCATGACGTTTACGCTGGTATGCATCTCAAGATAATACAGAGAAGAAAGCAGGCGAAAAGCAGGACATTATAGGCAAGAAGGGATTACAATAGAGCCGTCAGAGAGCAGGGCAATGGCCTTTGAGGTGTCCATTAATCCTGAAGGCGTAATTGTCCCACTTTTGCTGGCTACATACAGATCAATCATTTTCCGGCTCGTATGTATGTTTTTTGCACAGTGGTTTCCTGTCCTATATACTGGAGATAGTATTTTGCTGAAATTTTGAGATTCTTTTGAGTATTGGAATGGCCCGAACTCTACCAAAAGAAGAGATGCGGTTATCCAGTATTGGGAGGTAGAACGATGACAGACCAAGAAGAACAATCACTAAAGGAGGCCGAGCGAGCGGAGAAGCGGGCTGCTGAGGAAATTGAACAATCAGCTAGAGACCAGGCAAGAAGGAAAGCTAATTTAGCTAGAGAACAGGTGATTGAAGAGGATCAGAAAGAAAGGGAGGCCAAGCGAGCGGGAAAACGGGCTGCTGAGGAAATTGAACAATCAGCTAGAGACCAGGCAAGAAGGAAAGCTAATTTAGCTAGAGAACAGGTGATTGAAGAGGATCAGAAAGAAAGGGAGGCCAAGCGAGCGGGAAAACGAGCTGCTGAAGAAATTAGACAATTAGCTAGAGAGCAGGCAAGAAGGAAAGCTAATTTGGCTGGAGAACAGGCGATAGAAGAGGATCAGGAGGCGAGAAAGCTCAAGGCCAAGAAGCAATCACGAGACTGAGTTAAAATGGTATTTGGCAGCGAAACGAGTTAGTTCTTGTATGACTTTCAAATTCGCCCTTTACTTGTAACTAGGATGGTGAGAAAGAAGGATAAGATTGCAGTTAGTCTGTTACATTTCTATCTCGCTTCCCGCGTACTTTCTAAGCTTAGAGAATATGTCTCTCGCTATGGTCCAATGCGGATTATGTGTCAGAATCTGCTCAGGCTCAATCTAGCCTCTTGAGCTGACGCACCAGTGCTACAGCCTAATTGCCGGCCGCCGAACATTTCATCGGAAAGTTCAAACAGTCCCATTGGCAATTCCCGCAACTCCCGTGCTAATTCCCGCTGCTGCTGCTACCGCTGCGACGACTGCGACGACGACGGTAAAACTTTGCGCAATCCGAGCATCCGGGTAAATTCCACAGCTTTTGCATAAACTCATCGCTCACTTTGATTGCGTGAGCCGATACTCTCTCCAAGTCCTCTACTCTACCGGATATTAGCGCATTTATTTCATGCCTCAGATCCATGGACTGCACTAATGCCCAATTAGCTATTCCCTTTTCGTGGTCCGGGAGTTGCGCTACTGTATCGGGGGCCAGGTCAAATCGCTCCATTTCGTTAAGCTCGTCTCGCGCCGCTCTTACCCTGCGGATTACTTCTGCGTCCTTTATCCCAGTGTCGCGTGCGAATCGCATGGCCTCAGCTAGTGCTCCGGATGCCCTGCTCAAATGCTCATCCGAGCAAATAGTACAGGCAGTGCCGCTCGTAATCTCCGTGCGTGCCTCCGTGTGTGCCTGCGTGCGTGGGATATTTTGTTCAACAACTTTTTCAGAATCGTATTCATTCTTCGGTGTTTCCACCTTTTTTTCTGTGCCGAAAGTTACTACTGCACCGGGAATTGACGGCGGAGTGCTAGCGGAATATTTCCGCTTAATAATAAAGCGCTCCCACGGCATTATCGAAACTCCGTCTATCAACAAACTCAACAAAGGAGGCCTGCTTCTATGTTAATCCAAAGGGAATTTGGTTCCCGTTCGGCTTCTTAATTGCTGCTAGTGCTGCTGCTGGTGGTCAGGAAATCCTGGAAATATGGTCGAAATACCGATATCTCGCTTTCAGTGTCACAATTGGAACCACCTAACATCTCGTTATCAATCCCATTTGATATCCCGTTCTTTGTCCCGTAAACTATAGTTGTGAAATCCGTTAGCGATAAGGAAATCATAAACACGGCGAGAAAATACAACATCGACCCCAACAGCATGAAAAGCGAGGCATTTGCCTTGTTCGAGCGCGGTTATTCACTGAAGGAAACCCGGTTCTTGCTTCGTAAGCACAAAAATCCCGCTAATCCATCAAGCTACAGCAGCACACTTAGAAAATATCGAAAACTGTGGCTGTCTGTGCAGAAATAGATATCGGATATGCATTCCAGAGATTGCAGCGCACTTGGTTTCTACGTTCATGTATGGTCAAACAGAGACACAACACGATGGAATGTTGCATTGGCAGCCAGAGGGGTTGTAACATGGTTTGAGCCAGTATTGCCACAACTGTTTAATTGAAGGTCCTAGAGAAGAGTCGACAGAAGAGGTTGATCAAAAGTTTTTGAAAGATAGTGACACCAAGAAGGAAGCAGAATGTATTAGATTTTAGCTGTTGCTCAGGCAACTGCACTATAGCTAGCAACAGGAGGGTTTATGGCTAAGGTATTGATTGTCTATCATTCAAGAACTGGTAACACAGAGAAGATGGCCAGAGCAGTTGAGCAGGGGGTTCGAGAGGCAAATATCGATGTGGAGCTCAAGAAAGTAGGCGATGCTACATTGACTGATCTAGAAGCTGCTGACGGCATAATCTTAGGCTCTCCCACCTATTTTGGCCTCATGAGTGAAGAGATGAAGGGGTTCATAGACCAATCGATAGGAATTTGGGGAGGGCTGTCCAATAAGATAGGTGCTGCCTTTGCTTCTTCACTATGGCCAGGAGGGGGAAGTGAGACTACGCTGCTCTCTTTGATTCAAGCCATGCTCACTCACGAGATGATCGTGGTTGGCGGTTCGTTGGCGGCTGCTGACGGCGTCTACGGCGCGCTCTCACTGTCGCCACCCGATGGCAAGGCGTTAAATGCCTGTAAGCTTCTGGGGAAAAGGGTGGCGGAACTAGTCGAGAAAATGCAGCGCGCATGAATGCAAGACGGATAACTTGGCAGCTTTGGTGAACGTCTTTGATCTCGTTTTCGGTGTCTATATCCCCTCTGCAACTTTTCGACAATCTGACGTTATGTTATCTCCTTGTTTTCATTCTAATACGCTTGGTGTATGATGTAGTTAATCTGATAAGATAGCACAGTAATATACGTCTCTTTGCGCAACTATGAGGCACCAGTAGTATAGGAGGTGCTCATGGTAAAAGGAAAACAGGAAGGCTTAGGTGACGAACTGTTTGGCACAAGGCTAGGTGAGTGGCGTGATGTCTCCGGCCCAGTGAAAGGCGAATTTGTCTCGCCACCTGACGTATCCAGCACAGAGGAAATAGAAGAAGCCCTTCCTGAACAGGAAGAGTTCTGGCGGCCTCCAGCTCGTTTCGGAGCCGTACCCGTAGAAGCAAACCCGTTGGGCTGGGATCCACGCCGTGGATTTCGTAAGCTCTATCCCCAAGTCATGTTGCCTACTCAAGTTGTGGATCGCGTTAGCTTTGGACATCCTGAGCTAGAGCCCAACCGCCTCTTCTGGGGCGATAATCTCCATGTAATGCGCCAACTCCCGTCTCAGAGTATTGATCTCATATATATGGACCCTCCCTTTTTCTCTGGCAAGCAATACAACATACTCTTTGGAGATCAGAATGAACTGCGTTCTTTCATTGATATTTGGGAAGCAGGATTACCAGGATATTTGATTTGGCTCAACGCTAGATTGTATGAAATGAAGCGATTGCTCAAGAAGACTGGAACGATTTGGGTACATTTGGATTATCATGCAGTACATTACGTTAAACAAGAACTTGACAAGATCTTTGGACATGACAATTTCATTAATGAGGTGAATCGCCAACGCCAAACCTCCCATAGTGATGCAAGGCAAGGAACGCGTTTTCTAAGAAGGCTTCACGATACTATCTTGTTATATTCAAAAAGTCCCTATTATCAGTGGTTTAATCAATATGAAGACTATAGCCCAGACTACGTAAAACGCAACTATAGGCATGTGGAAGATATAGCCTGGGTGATCTATCAGGCCCAGGAGGCGAACAGAAGGGCAACCCCTATTACGAGTTTCTGGGAATACGTAAGTACTGGAAATACAATAAGGAGAGAATGGAGGAGCTATATCAGGCTGGGCGGGTTGTCCAAACTAAGCCTGGGAATGTGCCGCGAGAAAAGAGATACCTTGATGAGATGCCAGGAGTTGCTTTGTCAGATCTCTGGCTCAACATAAGTCCGGTGCAGGGCCGTTCGCAAGAAGCAATTGGTTATCCCACACAGAAACCCGAGGCGCTGCTGGAGCCAATGATCAGATGCTGTTCGGAGCCCGGCGATATAGTTGCTGATTTTTTTGTAGGAGGAGGTACAACAGCAGCAGCCGCACAGAAGCTTGGTCGCCGCTGGATAGCCTGCGACCAGTCGAGAGTTGCTGTTGCCATTACCGCTGATAGAGTATCTAGACTGGCTGAGCAAACGCCATTAGAGCAATCAAGTAAGATATTTGCTGTTCCTGATTTCACTGTGGAGCACTGGGGTATATATGAGGCAAAGCGACTATCAGAGACACCCCCAGACCAGTTTCGCCAGTTTGTCCTTCGCGCGTATGGAGCGGTGCCTGATAACTCCGAGCCAGGCATTCACGGACACAAGGGAGCCGTCCCTATCTGGGTTGGTGAGCCGTCTCAGAAATCGCAGGTTACGGCACAGGATGTCGTAGACTTTGCCAATGCTGTGCGCAAAACAGTTCGTTACCAGCAGGATAATCTCCGAGATGGCACTATGCTTGCTTGGGCCTTCCGTCCTGACGCAGTTCAGGCAGCACAGCGACTCCGTGAACAAGAAGCTACCGACCTGAACTTCATTCGCCTTGATATGATTCGTATTGACTCCCCTAAGTTCCGTGAACATGTCAACGTCCTTTCCACCGACAAAGCGGACTACGGTACCTTTCTGACATTCGTTCTGCCACCTCGGGTTGAAGTTGGCTGGAAAAAGCTAAACGGGCTAACCTATCGTTTCGATGTGAGCGAGACCATTGTGTTGAACTCTGAAGGCAAAATAATCAATGTCCAGTGGGACTTTAATTACCAGGGTGTATTCACCAGTACTCAGGGTTTCTCCTTCATTCGCACTACTGCGAAAGAGCCTGCTCTTCAGGTTGATTATACATTCCCTTCAACCGGACGCTATCATATTGCTTGCAAGGTGCAGGATGATGTTGGTGGGGAAGGGTTATGGACTGGGTATATAGAAGTTAAGTAACCAATGTTCAATGAATTTGCCAGATATGAAGAAGATTTCAAAGTGTGGTGCCGGGACGGTTACCCCACTGACTTTCCCACCACATATAGCTACATTGATTTTCTCAGCGACCCATCCAATGACCAAGCACCACGAGAAGGCACTTTATGGCGTCATCAATGGGAAGCATTCTTGCGTGTTATTTACTGCTATGAAGTGTTGGGCAAAAAGACTATTGGGGAGCATGGCTTACTGTTGAACATCGTAACCGGCGGTGGTAAAACAGCAGACATTGCTGCCGTTATAGCCTGGTTACGTATCTCTCACGGGGTGCAAAAATTTCTAATGCTTTGCCCTAATCTCATCGTGCGCGACCGCTTAGAAGAAGACTTTGAAAAGGGGAAGGTATTCAAGGATAGAGACCTATTGCCAGACTGGTCGAATGCTCGACCCCAAGATTTTGACCTGACTACTCTCGGTGGCGGCAAAAGCAGCGGCTGGGCGAGTTTTCTGGGTGCCAGCATAGTTCTGGGCAATATACACCAGTTTTATCTAAGCAATATAGCGGGAAAGAGCAATTTGTCAGCGCTTATGAACGGGTCTGATTTTGTCCTGTTCAACGACGAAGCGCACAATTCCCCAGCGGAAGAATACACAGCCACGCTGCAGCGTATCGAAAAGAAGGTGTTACTACGGATAGATACTACTGCCACACCTGACCGTGCCGATGGTAAAGCCCCCGACAGCGATATGGTCTACGAATATGATGTCAATGATGCCCTTGCCGATGGTCTTATTGCCACACCGGTAGTCTATCAACCAGACATCAAGACTGTAGAACTCACCTACACCGATGCCCTGACAGGAGTCAGAAAGAGAGTTGAGGAGATTGATTGGGAGGAAATAGACCGTAAGGGACTCAGTGCTACTCAGTGGGTAACCGATGACAAGCCAATGCGTCAACAAATGGCTATAGCGCTAAAGCGTCTCCAGGAGCAGGAGATGAGGGCAAAGGGCCGTTACCAACCCATCCTGTTTGTCGTCGCTGTCTGTAAAAAGGATGCGGAAAAAGCAGCTGACACCCTCTCTAAAATCTTCAAGATTAAAACGTTATTGGTTACCGAGGATAGCCCTGAAGAGGATAGAAAGAAAGCACGCGAGTTGGGGCGTCAGCAAAAGACAAAAACTCCATACAAGGCAGTCGTTAGTGTGTTGATGTTGCGAGAGGGATGGGATGTGCCAGAGGTGGGCGTTATCCTGCTTCTCCGTAAATTCAGCAGCAGGGTATATGGTCAACAGGTTATTGGTCGAGGGCTACGTCGAGTCCGTACCAAGGGTATATTGCCTGATGAGCCTCAAATCTGTGCTGTGACGGACCACCCCAAGCTGGAGCATGGTTGGCTGTGGGAGATTTTCGGTAGCAAAATACGGGAAAATGTCACCACAGAGCAAATGTTTGATGAGACAGAGGATTTACCACCACCTCCACCACGACAGGAAATCTCTCACCCTGAGTTAGTCATCGACGTTCCAAAAGAAATTGAGGGGCTTGTCGATGAAGGCGAGTTTGAGGTGGGTGAGATTGAGGTAGCCGAACCTATTGAGAATTGGGAAGGAGTCCTTGCATCTCTTGAATATAGTGGAGAAACGGTCGAGATAACCGGTGTTGAGATTAAATCGATTATCGGCAAGGAATTGGCAGGCATGAAATGGAAGACAATTCACAGTGCCCCGGATCTGCTGCCGACCGATAATGATATACAAGTAGAAGTCACAGATGAGCGTATGCGGGAAGCCATAAAGAGCCGAGTGGTAGAGATAGCTGAGGAACTTTGTGTGAAGGCTGGATATGCAGCGGGCTTTCGCGGTGAGATTTACAGTGCACTGATGCGGCACATAAGGGAAAAATTCCTTGAAAACGCCACTCTTGGTCTAGCCGACCGGCGCTGTCTTGACTATGCTTGGAAGATGTTAGACCAGGTGAAAGCTAAGGTTATTGTAGTACCTGGGCTCGTGGGAGGGATGATAGAGTATGCCAATAAGTAAGCACGCCATCTACTGGGAGCCTAAAAAGAGCCCGTATAATTTCGAGAAATATGACAGCAAACTCGAATTCTGGATGATGGGAAAATTGGATGCTGACCCTACAGTTGTAAGGTGGATGAAACGGCATGGAATCACCATTCCCTGGGTTGACGTACAGAAGCACATGCGCCGCTATTGTCCTGATTTCATTGTGGAATACATTGACGGTCACAAGGCACTTCTTGAAGTGAAGGACCCCAGTAGAGTAGATTCCGACGAAGTCAAGCGAAAGCGAAAGGCCGCCGAGATGTGGTGCAAACGGCGGGGAATGGAATATGTCGTTGCGACAGTAGACTGAAAATGTGTTAGATACATACCTGCTGTATTTTCTAGCCATTCGTGCAACTGAGGTGGTAGGCAACAATTCTGACATTTGTGTGCCTTGCCCCTTCAGCTTCATTCTCCATTGTCTTG
>Ga0315545_1003554_pt1 | contig 13284 bp, 16 predicted proteins | sample SalMarSW160210MG_FD_203096 | JGI IMG/M metagenome (GOLD analysis project Ga0315545, IMG submission 203096) | Salt marsh sediment microbial communities from the Plum Island Ecosystem LTER, Massachusetts, United States - Salt Marsh Sediment SW1602-10 ... | reverse complement strand
TCCCCAACCTGGTAGAGACAGCCAAGGGCTATATGAGGCATGAGAGAGAAACACTGGAGGCTGTAACCAAAGCTCGTAATCTTGCCCAGCAGGCAGCATCCGCTGGGGCAGGTGCCCGGGCCAAGGTCGAGGGCGAGCTGAGTTCTGTCCTGTCACGGCTGCTGGCCGTGGCTGAGAACTACCCTGACCTGAAAGCCAATCAGAACTTCCTAGCCCTCCAGGAGGAGCTCACTTCAACAGAGAACAAGATAGGCTTTTCCCGCCAGTTCTACAACGACTCAGTTTTGCGATATAACAACCAGACCCAAGTCTTCCCCTCCAATATGGTTGCCAGCATGGCTCATTTCAAAGCTGAGGAGTTCTTTGAGATTACAACGGCCGAGGAAAGAGAAGCACCCAAGGTCAGCTTCACCTGAACGGCGATCACATAGTATATGTGGGAACAGATAAGGTCTAACCAGCTAAGGTCAGCAGTGCTTGCGGTCGGAATGGCGATACTCCTGCTCATAGTTGGGTATGGGATAGGGCTGTACTTCTTCGGCAGCGGCATCGGGGGCATGATTATCGCCCTGATTGTATGGGGGGTGATGAATCTGATTGCCCTATCCCAGGGTGATAACATACTGCTGTCGTTATCACACGCAAAGAAGATCAGCCGTGATGATCTCCCTCGTCTCTATAATATAGTTGAGGAAATGAAGATCGCCTCGGGGCTGGAGAAAATGCCCGACATCTACATCATTGAAGACTCATCACTGAATGCCTTCGCCACCGGCAGAAACCCCAACAAGCTAGCTGTGGCCATTACCTCCGGGCTATTGCAAAAACTCAATCGCGATGAACTGCAGGGTGTAATCGGCCACGAAATAGCTCATATGAAGAATCGTGACGTGCAGTTGATGGTCACAGCAGGTATCCTTCTCGGCGCTATTGTCATTCTGGCCTGGTATGGAACGAGAGTGTTGTTCTTTAGCAGCATGACAGGCGGCAGAAGAACATCCTCGTCGGGTGGCGGCGCGGGGCAGTTGATAATTCTTGCTGTAGCCATTGTCCTGATGATACTAGCACCGATTTTCGCCCAGCTCATCTACTTCGCTATTTCCAGAAAAAGGGAGTATCTGGCTGATGCTTCTTCGGCTCTTTATACCAGGTACCCTGAAGGGCTGGCATCAGCACTGGAGAAACTAGCTGCTTCGCCTATCCAGCTAAAATCAGCTAACAAGGCCACAGCTCCGATGTATATCATCAACCCCTTCCGCAAAAAAGGCAGGCCAGCCAGTAACCTCACCAGCACCCACCCTCCCATATCAGAGAGGATACAAATCCTGCGCTCAATGGCTGGCGGAGCTTCTTTCTTCGACTATGAAAAGGCCTACCACCAGCTTCACAGGACTGACAGGAAACTTATCCCTGCCTCCGCCGTAAGTGTTGCCGGGACTGTTGCACCGCGCGCGGCACGACCCGAGGGACCGCTGGCAGAGCCAGACAAGCTCGCAAGAACCCGCGAGATCTCAGACCTGATGTGGCGATCCAGCAACTACAAGACTATCCGCTGTGAGTGCGGCACCGGGCTAAGAATTCCACCCAAGTTCAAGTCACCCACAATCAGGTGCCCCCACTGCGGCAGAACTAACCCGGTCTGAGAACCCAGCTTCCCGGTAGATTAAAATCGAAATGGCGATAAAAATGGAGAGGCGATCATCAGTTAGAACAGTCTACCTTTATCTTTTTGCGCTGGTTGCGGTCTGGCAATCCTAGTTATCGGAGGAGTCCGCTTTATCGACATGGGACTCAAAGTCTTTGTTTTTACCCAGGCTGAAGAAGAGCAACGCTTATTCCCTCCCCACCCACCAATGCCTTATCAGCTTGAAGTAGTTGAGAATCTCCAAGATGAAGAGGGATTATCAGAAGAAGAGAAAGCTGCTATCCAACAGTGGCTGGCAGACTATGAAAGCTGGAAGGAAGAGAGTCCAAATTTTGACTATCTCACCGCCAGAAGACACCGCGACGCCTCTATGAATTTAGCTTTAATCCTGGTTGGCTTCCCTCTGTATTTCTTCCACTGGCGTATTATCAAGAGAGAACTGAAGAAAGAGGAAGCACCACTAGCCTGAATTAACTATCTTTTAGTTTAGTATTTTGCCTTAATAAGGTTTTACCTCCTTTCTAAAGCAACAATTAAGAACTGGTGTTAATCACAACTTAGTAGTATCAACTGGCTAAATGATTTGACACGCAAGGAATTGTAATTTAGCAATGTGGGCAAAGCTAGCGATGGATTATAGAGACATTAAATGTAACTGTGTATGGTAAAGGTATAGTACTATGCTATACGATATGCTGATTAAGCACTAGCTGTCGAAGGATAATGCATGAGGGAAATATTTCTGGAGATTCACTTGGAACCCTGCCAGAAGGCGGGTTCTTGGCTACCAGTGAAGAGCTGCCCGGCTCAGTTTCTGGACATAATGGAGAGGGAGTTGTAGCTGCTTCCTACCGGCTTATGCGCAAGCCAGCACCCTTGATTTGCCTTTCAATCTCCTCCAGCGTCGACCAGTTAATATCGCCAGGATTTGAATGCTGCAACGCAGCATAGGCGTTTCCATACTGGAGCCCTTTCTGTACATCGCCACTGATATAGCCGTATAAAAACCCGGCAGAAAAGGAATCGCCGGCTCCAAGACGATCAATTATCTCCACGTCGTACACCCTATCCTCGTATACCTTGCCATCTGAGTAAGCCATCGCCGTCCAACGATTCCTCAACACCGATATGTCTTCCCGTATGGTAATGCAAACCACCTTAAAATTGAATTTCTCAGCCAACTTCCTGGCTACTTCCTGGTAACTGTCAGCCTTGATACCCAGCACTTTCTCAGTGTCCTCTTCCGTGGAAATAAGGAGGTCAACGTACTGCATCAGCGGTTCCTGACACTTTCCGGCTTCTTCCGGCGTCCAGAGCCTGGCTCGGTAGTTAAGGTCATAGCCCACCTGGCAGCCGACCTTCTTCGCCGTTCTTAAAGCTTCAGCCGTGACCTCAGCGGCGCTGGGGCTCAATGCCGGTGTAATACCACTGGTGTAAAACCACTTCGTCTGGCGTAACAGCTCCTCCCAGTTTACCTCTCCCGGTCTTATTCGGCTTATTGCCGAGTTAGCCCGGTCGTAGACCACTTTGCTCGCTCTTGGCGAGGCACCAAACTCCAGGAAGTAGACCCCTACACGGTCGTCCTTTGTCCATACAATGCGGGAAGTATCCACTCCCTGCTCTCGTGCTTTGTTACGAATCATCCGGCCAAGTTCGTTGTCGGTAAGACGTGAAACCCAGGCAACATTCAATCCCAGCCGGCTGAGCCCAACCGCCACACTCATCTCAGCGCCGCCAGCGTTCACATCAAGCACGTTTGTCTGCTCCAGCCGGCGGTAGTTTGGCGGCGATAGCCGTACCATTGTCTCACCGAAGGTTACAACATCGAACATGTTTCTACCCTCCTCTATTATTACCAGAGCCTACCCTGCCCTTGCCAGTCTCACCGCCTCAACGAATTTTCTGGCGTTTTCAGTGATTATGTCATATCTCCTCTCGCTCACCGCCTTTCTATCCACAAGCGATGTGCCAACCGACACCGCCACTGCACCTGCCCTGATAAAGTCTGGCGTGTTCTCTAGATTCACCCCTCCGGTGGGCGTCAACCGTATCTGGGGAAACGGCCCCTTGATATCCCTCAAGTATCTTGGCCCGAGCGCTCCGGCGGGAAACACTTTAACAATGTCAGCGCCCGCTTCCCAGGCGGTCAGTATCTCGGTTGGAGTCAAAGTCCCAGGTATCACCACCTTGCCGTAGCGATGGCAGACTTCTATCACCTTCAAGTTCAAGTTCGGGCTGACCACAAACTCAGCTCCAGCGAGTATCACCGCTCTGGCTGTTTCTGGATCAAGCACCGTGCCAGCACCCACCAGCACTTCGCCCTTCATGGCACTCTTGAACTCCTTGATGGCATCTATTGCACCGGGGACGGTCATGGTCACCTCTATAGGCTTAACTCCACCCCTGGCGATAGCCCCGCATACTTCTACTGCTTCCTGAGCACTGCCAACCCTCACTATGGCCACCACACCACAATCTATGATGTCCTGTAGGTTCCTTTCCTTATCATCCATATCTCGCCTCCCAATTTAGAATCAACAATAGCCTGCTCGGATATTCTGCAAATCAGCCTTAAACATCCAGACTTCTTACGCATTACAGTTGCCGCGGACAGCATCCTAGGAAGACAAAGCCTTTTTTAGCTTCGCCACAAGGTCGTTTCGTGGCGGAGAAAAAATGTCGATAGCCTTGCAGCCCGTTTCTGGAATATAGCCTCCGTGCTCTATGTTTGAGGGCAGTATGATGACATCTCCCTTCTTCAGATGATATAGCTTCCCTTCGACTATCTCGTCCTGCTCACCGTCTACAACTATCATCACTTGCTCTGATTCATGACGGTGGGGAGGGAAGTAAGCATTGGGCTCCTGAGTAAGAAAACTGACCGTGATATTTTCCGCAGACACAATGTGACTTTTTGAGCCAGGAACCAGCTCTACCAGAGGAACATCGGGGTAGTGGATAACCCGTTTGTTGAACTCCTCCTGGCTAGCGTAGGGCTCTTTCCTCTTCATTAAATTGACCCTCCTCAAATAGGATTTGCCATGGGCAATCATGGCTTACACAGACAATTTGAGTGTAGCAATATCACTGAACTGAAGTCAATCTTTGCGCCAGACCCCGGCACGGCTTGGTGACAGGCATAAGTCCCTTTCTTTCTTATTGCCAGGCGCGAAGCACCGGAGCAATGTCCCATCTGGCTTCCTTTATACTATAATCACTTGTAAAATCAAAGGCAGAGGAGAGAGTTCAATGTCCACAGCAAAAATAGGTGTAATCGGCGGGAGTGGCCTGTATAGAATGGAAGGCATGACTGACATAGAGGAGGTAAAACTAAGCACGCCATTTGGTGAACCCAGCGAGGCCGTAACTCTGGGTAAGCTGGAAGGGATAGGGATTGCCTTTCTACCCAGGCATGGCAAGGGACACAGGATAAGCCCCGGCGAGTTGCCGGCCAGGGCCAATATCTATGCTTTGAAGTCCTTAGGGGTGGAATGGATTATCTCGGTGAGCGCCGTTGGCAGCCTTAAAGAGGAGATCCGGCCTCTGGACCTGGTTATTCCCGACCAGCTTATTGACCGCACCAAGGGGAGAGCTAGCACTTTCTTCAGCAATGGGATAGTGGGGCATGTTGCCTTCGCTCAACCCTTCTGCCCCGTTTTAAGCCAGGCTTTGTTCGAGGCAGCTATCAAAGCAGGAGCCAAGGTACATCAAGGCGGCACCTATCTAGCCATGGAAGGGCCACAATTCTCCACCCGGGCTGAATCACAGCTTTATCGTAGCTGGGGCGCCGCCATCATTGGCATGACAGCACTACCTGAAGCCAAACTAGCCAGAGAAGCTGAGATATGCTATGCCACTCTTGCCTTTGTCAGCGATTACGACTGCTGGCATCCAGACTATGATTCGGTGACTACCGAAATGATTTTGACCAACATGCTGAAAGGCGTTGATACTGCCAAGAGAATCATAAAATCAACCCTTCCTTCCCTGCCACAAGTAAGAAGCTGTGCTTGTGCCAGCGCACTTAAAGATGCCATTGTCACATCACCGAAATATATTCCAGAAAAGATAAGGGGCGATTTAGCGCTGCTCATCGGAAAATACCTGAGTGAGAAAGAGAACGCCAGCTAAACTAGAATTTGATTGTCTACCCATGGACAATATGTCTCACCACAAAGGAAATATGGTATATTAATAACAACAATACATTTTCACATACAGGATATGAACAAGAAGAAAAGAGTGGCTGCCTTGAAACATCGCCAGCGGCGCAAGAAGCTTGAGGAGAAGAGAAAGGCTCAGGCCTCGGTTAAGGAGAAGTGAACAGGGTTCTGCTTCTAACTGGCAAGCCGGGGACAGGCAAAACGGCCCTTATAAGGGAAGCCATAAGCAGAACAAGAATCAGAGCCGGTGGCTTTTACACCGAAGAGATACGAACTGGCGGAGTAAGACAAGGATTCAGAATAGTCACCCTTGACGGCCAACAGGCCATTTTGGCCCATGTCAACATCTCCAGCCCGTACCAGGTAAGCAAATACAAAGTTGCTATCAACAGTCTGGATAAAGTCGGCGTGCCTGCTATCCACCGGGCATTAAAGGAATATGATGTAACCATCATTGACGAGATTGGCAAGATGGAGCTGTTATCGCTACAATTCAAGGAAGTCGTGCGTCAAGCAATCGACAGCGGTAAGAAGGTATTAGGCACTATTATGCTCGGTCCCCATCCCTTTGCCGATGAAGTCAAAAACCATCCTCAAGTTGAATTGCTGCCAGTAAGCAGGGACAACCATAATCAAGCATTGACTGAAATCTTAAGATGGCTGGAAATGGATACCAAATGAAGATCGCACTTAAACCATTGGGTGACGTGGCCAACGAAGTAATGGAAGAACTCAGGGAAAAAGTTAATCTTGCTTTCCACTGCCCTGTGGAGATAGAAGAGGGCTTCAGCTATCTAGCTCACGCCTATAACCCTGAAAGACGACAATACCTCGCCTCGAACTTGCTAGCTACCTTAAGCAATTCACCCAAGGAAAGAAATGAGAGATTTGTAGGTATAGCTGATGTGGACCTTTACGCCCCGAGACTCAATTTCGTCCTTGGTGAAGCTGACATCGTCTCCGGAACAGCAATCATATCCTTATGTCGTTTGAGGCAGGAATACTATGGCCTGGCACCTGATAAAGCCTTGTTTACAGAAAGAGCCACCAAAGAAATAGTCCATGAGCTGGGACATACCTTCGGTCTAAACCACTGCCCCAATGCTAAGTGCGTCATGCACTTCTCCAATAGCTTGGCTGATACTGATTACAAAGAGGCGGACTTCTGTAGTAAATGCCAGCCAAAAATAATGCCCGTGCTATAGCCTGACGGATTAAGTAGAATTAATCAGGGAGGGGTTAAATGGATTTTGACTTTACCGAAGAAGAAAAGATGTTCCAAGCGATGGTGCATGACTTCGTGGTCCAGGAAATTGAGCCTGTAGCTGCCCAATGGGAAGATGAGGAGAGTTTCCCCTACGAAGTATGGAAGAGAATGGCTGACCTGGGAATATGTGGAGTAGCATTACCCAGGGAATATGGCGGCAGTGGTGGCGGTGAGATTCTCCTGTGCATAGCTACAGAGGAGATTGCTCGTGGTTCCGCTGGCCTGGCTACTGCATATCTGGTTAGCTGTGGCGCGGCCATGGATAGCATTGCCAGGTACGGCACTGAACAGCAAAAACGAACGTATGTTCCACGGTGCAGCACTGGAGACATAGCCTATTTTGCCGTCACCGAAGCAGCGGGCGGAAGCGATGTTGCCCTGATGCAGACAAGATACGCAGAAGATGGTGATTATTACGTTCTCAACGGCAATAAACTCTTCGTAACTAACGGAGAGGAATCCAAGTTTGGCACCGTCTATGCTACTAAGGATACATCGCTGGGATACCACGGTATTTCCTGTTTTGTCGTGGAAAAAGGCACTCCTGGCCTTTCAGTAGGTAAGAAAGAGAGAAAAACAGGCCAGCATTGTAGTTCAACGACCGAGCTGGTCTTTGACAACTGTAGGATCCCCATTGCCAATCGAGTAGGTGAAGAGGGAAGGGGATTTAGAATGGCGTTGGAAGCTGTAGATGCTAGCCGAATTACAATAGCTGCTCAAGCATTGGGCATTGCTGAAGCCGCTTATGATGCTGCCGTGGGCTATACGAAAGAGAGGGAGGCCTTTGGTAAATCGTTGGCTCAAATGCAAGCAATCCAATGGATGATTGCCGATATGGCCACAGACATCGACGTGGCCCGGCTGCTGGTCTATAGAGCCGCCTGGCTGACAGACCAAGGAAAACCGTTTATCAAGGAAGCGGCAATCGCAAAACTCTTCGCCACCGAGGCTTCCCACAGGGTCTGTCACACGGCAGTTCAGATTTTCGGCGGTTATGGCTATACCAGGGATTTTCCCGTGGAGCGCTACGCCCGCGATCAGAGAATAACCGAAATCTACGAGGGGACCTCGCAGATGCAACGATGGGCTATTGCTCGCCAGACATTAGGTGTAAAATAGAGGGAACGAAGGGCAGTCTAAACAGGGAAGACTACTCGCCTTTCACCCAGCAGACGGTCACTGACAGAATGAGTAGCTGGCTAATCAGGAGGTAGAAATGAGAAGGGTAGCGGTTGTTGGCACTGGCCACACACCATTCACCTTTGCTGCGGAGAAGTCATCTGTGGAGCTATTCTCCGAGGCAGCCATTGATGCCACCAATGAGGCAAACCTGAAGCCTGGAGATATACAAGCGATGTTTATCGGCAATGTTCTGGGAGACTTTTCCGAAGGGCAACTCATGGTACAGTCCTATTGCGCTGACGACATTGGCGCTTCCTACATTCCATCTACCAGATTTGAAGGCGGCTGTGCTTCGTCGGCTTTAGCGATAAGAGATGCTTTTGTCTGGGTCGCTTCGGGCTTCTATGACATAGTTCTAGCCGGTGGAGTAGAGACAGCGGCCAAAATGGGCACGCCCTTGGCAACGCGCACCTTCGCCATGGGTCACGACAGTCACTACGAGTACCCCGCCGGCTTGACCTTCCCTGGTCTGTTCGCCATGTTAGCTCACCTCTATTCCTCCAAATACAACACACCACTGAAAAGACTTAAGGAACAAATGGCCCTGGTCTCCGTCCAATCACATCAATACGGCCTATACAACCATCTGGCTCAATTCCACAAAGAGATCACCATAGATGACGTCCTTCATAGCTTTATGGTTTGCTCTCCGTTGCAGTTATATGACTGCTGCCCCTTCTCCGACGGTGCTGCCATGGTTGTTCTAGCCGCAGAAGAGAAGGCAAAGGAGCTGACTGATAAGCCCGTTTACATTATCGGTGTAGGCCAGAGTTCATCTGGTAAGCTCAGCTCTCAAAAGGACTACCTGCCACGCATCAGAGCGAGAGAGGTGTCAGTGAAGCAAGCTTACGATATGGCTGGAATCAAACCTGAGGATGTAGATCTTTGCGAGCTTCACGATTGCTTTAGCATCGCAAGTATTATTGCCTCAGAAAGCCTCGGCTTTGCCGAGTTTGGCAAGGGTGGCAGGCTCTGGGAAAACGCTGACACAGCGATCGGGGGCAAAATACCAACAAACATCTCCGGAGGTCTCAAATCTAAAGGTCACCCCATAGGCGCCACAGGTGCCGGTCAGGTATGTGAAATAGTACATCAAATGAGGGGCCAGGTTGAACCAGAAAGACAGGTAGAGGGAGTTAACATAGGACTGACTGACACGCTGGGTGGAGATGGCGTTGTTTGTAATCTCGTGTTGCAAAAAGGGTGGTGACTAAATAGAAGCACACAGAAGATGAGTTACACACTAAGTTTCAAAGAATTCAATAACGCACTCAAGAAGGATAAGCTGTTAGGTCTAAAGTGCCATGACTGCGGCCAATTTACTTGCCCACCTAAGATGGCTTGTCAGGAATGCAGCAGTACAAATTTGGATATCGTTGAGTTAAGTGGCACTGGCAAAATTGTTACTTTTACCGTTTCTTATGTAGCTTCACAGGGCCGCGAAACCGAAGTTCCTTATACCATAGTGATGGTCGAACTGGATGAGGGGCCCTGGATAATGGGAAACCTGACTGACATCGACCCAAATAAGGTAACCATGGGAGTAATTGGTAAAAGGGTGAAGTTAGGACCTCGTAGTAAGGTATTCCCCGGAGACGCATACTCCATGGGTGGCAAGGAAGCCGAGGCTGGATTAGCCAGGCCAACGTTTGTCTTTGCTTAATCACGAAGAGCACAACCTATGGCTATGGTGACACGGGCAACTCCCAGGCCAGGATATTGGCGAGTCACCCGGACCACCAGATTGAAATTTCGCACCTATCGATGTAGAACGGTCCATTGGGCCGCTTTACTTGGCTGGCTGGGTCTAATATAATAACTAGCTTGGTGACTACCCAGAAGGTTCGAATACATAAACAGCAATAGATAATCGCTTACTTCAGGAGGTTTGAAATGCAAAAGCGAAGAAAACTAGCAAGAGGAGTAGCTATGGTTGGAGCTGGGATGTCGAGATTCGGTATGTTTCCGGACAAGGACTCAAAGGACGTATTTGTGGAGGCATTCAAGGAATGCATCAGCTCGGTGGACAAAGGTATAGACCCTGAAGATATCGAAGCCATTTGGTTGGGAAACTTCAGCAACGATTTCTTTGTACACCAGGGGCATTGGGGGCCGATAATCTCTGACCTGGTGGGACTAGCCCCAAAGGCATCAACGAGAACAGAGGGGGCCTGCGCATCAAGCACCCTGGCTTTCAGAGACGCCGTTTTTGCTATCGCCTCAGGATTTTACGACATTGTTCTGGTAGGCGGAGTTGAGGAGATGTCAAAACGCACCACGGAGGAAGTCACCGAAGGTCTAGCACTGGCAACCTCCCCTTACGAGTCCGAGGTCGGATTTACCTTTCCCGGTGTTTTCGGCGCCATGGCTACCGCCTACTTTGCTAAATACGGAGCGACACACGATGCCCTTATCAATGTCACCATAAAAAGCCACAACAACGCCCGTCTGAACCCAAAGGCACAGTTCAATGTCTCCATCCGAGACATTATGAATCAAAAGATTGAACGGGCCAAGACAAAGGGTGAGCCGCTGCCAAGTTGGAAAGACGAAAAGGAGGCTCTGCGGGACCCCAGATTTAACCCCCCGGTTGCCTGGCCCATGTACCTCTACGATTGTTGTCCTATCAGCGATGGAGGAAGTTGCGTCATACTGGTTGCTGAGAACATAGCTAAGAACTTCACTGACGACCCCCTCTATGTCATAGGAATAGGACAGGGCAGTGGCAGAGGTTTGCATTCTGCCCCCAGCCTTACTTCGTTTGAAGCTAACAAGAATGCCGCCACGGAAGCCTATGGCATGTCAGGGCTTAAACCCCAGGACATTCAGTTCGCTGAAGTGCATGATTGCTTCAGCATAGCCGAACTCATCCACACAGAGGACCTCGGCTTCTTCCCAGAAGGAGCAGGATATAAGGCATATGCCGAAGGCTTAAGCCGCCTGGATGGGCCGATGCCAATTAATACCTCAGGCGGGCTCAAGTGCAAAGGACACCCTGTAGGAGCAACTGGAACAGCACAACTTTATGAGGTATGGACACAGCTAAGAGGCAAAGCTGGAGAAAGGCAAGTCCCCAAGAAAGACCTGCACATCGGTGCTTCACAAAACCTGGGAGGTACAGGAGGCACCTGCACATTCACCATTCTCGAAAGGAGATAAGACAATGGATGAAAGACCTATTTCTGACGTTTCTTACCGACAATTTCTTAACAGCGAAAAGCTCATGGGCTCAAGATGCAAGGAGTGCGGCGCCCTATTTGTCCCTCCTCATCCCGTTTGCACCAAGTGCCACAGTACAAACATGGAGTTGGTTGAGCTGAAAGGCAAAGGGAACCTTGCCGCCTTTACCTGCATATTTGTCGGCCCCCCTTCTATGGTACAACAAGGTTACGATAGAAAGCATCCTTATTGCTCGGGAGTCGTCGAGTTAGACGAGGGACCAAGAGTTGTGGCTCGCATTGAAGGAGTAGATGCCAGCAAGCCTGAGACCATAAAAATTGGTATCCCGCTCACCGTCACCTACCTGCACCGTGGTGAAGGGGAGGAAATGAACACCGTTCTGGCATTCAAGCCCCTATAACCGCCTAGTAGGGCAAATCCGGACTTAGTGGAAGTCATTGCAATTGTCGGTGTTAACAAGAGTCAGGTAATGCTGTTAATTCGACTGCACCAGACAACTATAGTTACCAAACCAATTGGATAACTTAGTTTCCAGGTTGCCATATAGCCTTGAGGCGCTGCTTAAGCCCCAAACCTACCTTCATAATCCACCACAGGTAACAGTAATCCAAACACAGATGTCGTTTGTTTTCCTCACCGGGGACTACGTGTATAAGGTGAAGAAGCCAGTAAATCTAGGATATTTGGACTACACCCCCCTGGAGAAACGTCAATTCTTTTGCCGTCAGGAAGTGGAACTGAACCGGCGACTTTGCCCCAACGCCTATTTAGCCGTAGTGCCAATTACTCAAGATAGCGCCGGGGTTCACGTCGAAGGACAAGGCGAAGCAGTGGAGTATGCCGTTAAAATGAGACAACTACCTCAAGAGCGCATGATGGATGTGCTTTTGCCTCAAGGTAAAGTAACCAAGAACATGATAGCCATAGTGGCCGAAAAACTGGCAGGCTTTCACCAGAACGCCAGAACAAATCCTGAAATCGCTGCTTTTGGCAAACTGAATGTTATCCGCCAGAATACCAGCGAGAACTTCGCTCAAACCGAAAAATACATTGGCCTCTCCATCCCCGGGACAATGTATAACCACATCAAAGGCTATACCGATGATTTCATTGATAGCAATGCCAGCCTGTTTGATAAACGAGTAAATGAAGGCAGGATAAGGGACTGCCACGGTGACCTTCATGCAGCCCACGTTTGCTTCACCGCCGACATTTGTATTTACGATTGCATCGAATTCAATGATAGGTTCAGGTATTCCGACGTGGCCTCGGAGATCGCCTTTCTGGCCATGGATTTGGACCGCTATCAGCAGGCAGACCTTTCTCGACACCTCGTAAATACTTATGTAAAGCTATCACATGACGAGGAATTGCTGAAGTTGCTCAACTTCTACAAATGCTACCGCGCCTATGTCAGAGGCAAGGTAGAAAGCTTCAAGCTAGACGACCCCCTTATTTCGGAGAACGAGAAGGCCAGGGCATTAGAAACCGCCCAGAAGTATTTCCAGCTTGCCGAATCGTATGTATCGGAGAAATCCGAAATTCAAAGCACGAAGCTCTAGACAAGCTCAAAAGTCAGAAGTGTTTGAATATTTGGGGGTTGAACCTTTAATGTTGTGGAGTGAACCCCTGAAATTGGACACTTTAGGTTAGGAAGGTTTGGCAGGGTCAAAATACTCTATAATGGAGGATAGAAAGGATCTTGCCATGAGGAAGCAGCGAAGTTTCGGCTTAGAATTTAAGAGGCAGGTAGTGGAGGAGCTACTCAGTGGAGACAGCCGTCCTGCTCAGCTCTGCCGGAGATACAACATCTCACCGAGCCTACTTTACCACTGGAAGAAACAGTA